>Ga0181356_1000560_pt1 | contig 16075 bp, 11 predicted proteins | sample Fa13VDMM110SN_FD_130104 | JGI IMG/M metagenome (GOLD analysis project Ga0181356, IMG submission 130104) | Freshwater viral communities from Lake Michigan, USA - Fa13.VD.MM110.S.N | ecosystem: Environmental > Aquatic > Freshwater > Lake | place: USA: Michigan | collected 2013-09-24 | reverse complement strand
CGACATGCATAATTCCGAGAAGACCAGTTTCTGCAAGACGAGACCGGAGGCTTTTATAGAGAGATATTGTACTCGGTTACATGTCAATGGGGAACTTACGAAACTTTGTCAGTTCATTGCACTTCGTATTGAAAAGAATAACTTGATCCCCGAGAATACACCTCATTCTATTGCAGCGGGTATTATATATTTTGTATCGCAAATTTGCGGACTTAACATATCTAAAAAGGATGTCAATAAAATCAGCGAAACAAGTGAAGTTACAATAAATAAATGTTTCAAAAAATTGGAAAGTATTAAAGAACAATTGATACCTAAGATTATTTTAGAAAAGTATTCGCCAAAAAACTAAAAAAATAAAATTAAGATTAATATATCATTTATATTTTATAATTTTGATTATAGTTGACTTTATGGATATGGATACGACTACGAATGCGACTACGAATACGCCCGGCTTGTACCCAAAAGAATGCGTCGATGCAAATATCCCCAAAATTGTGTTTATAATTCCTTACAGGGATAGAGCGGAACACAAAGAATTTTTTACTGTTTATATGAAACATGTTTTAGAAGATATTCCTAAAACAGATTACCAAATATATTTTGTAGAACAGAAGAATACATTACCATTTAATCGTGGAGCTATGAAAAATATAGGGTTCTTGGCTTTAAAATACAAGTATCCAAATGATTACAAAAATATTACATTTGTTTTTAACGATGTCGATACCGTTCCATATAGCAAAAATATAATCAACTATGATACCACGCCAGGTATAGTGAAACATTACTATGGTTTTAAGTTTGCTCTTGGTGGTATTTTTTCAATAAAGGGGGAGGATTTCGAAAGGACAAATGGGTTTCCTAATTTTTGGGCATGGGGTGGCGAAGATAACTATATGCAAAAGCGCGCGGAGTATGTAGGACTGTATATTGACCGGTCTGTTTTTTTTAATATTTTAGATAAAAATATTTTACAGTTATGTGATGGTGTTAAAAGACTGATATGTAGGAAAGAAGCAGCTACAGTAGTAAACATGACAACGTCGGATGGACTTGTTACGATACGAAATTTAAATTATGAGTTTAAAGATGAGTATATAAATGTATATAATTTTCAAACAATGCGTGACCCAAGAATGCTGCGATTTGAAGAACAAAATATAGCAGTCGAGTCGAAAATACGTCTAGAAAAAGAAGACATTAAAAACATACTTGACGTAAAAATGAATAAAAATATTGGTATATACCAGTCACAACAGCAGCGGGCACCGATACAACAGCAGAATATCATATTGCCGAGCCGCCCTCATTCTGTTCCTTTACCACAGCATACACAGCATACGCAGCATACACAGCATACACAGAACATTAGAAAAAATATGTATAGAGGAATAGGTATGGGTGGTGTACGCTGAAATTAAAAACTAGCATTAAAGTCAAATATCGCATCTGTTTTTGTTTTTTCCGAAAGAGCATATTCGCTAACGCGTTTTTCAAAAAAGTTAGTTTTACCTTCGATGCTAATCATTTCCATAAAATCAAATGGATTTGAAGAATTATATATTTTTTCATATCCAAGTTGAAGAGATAATCTGTCAGCAACAAATTCGATATATTGTGACATGAGCTTTGAGTTCATTCCAATTAAACGACACGGCAATGCTTCGCAAATAAACTCCTTTTCTATTTCTACCGCTTCTTTTATGATATCGTGTACTTTTTGTTTCGGGTATTTTTTCTGCATTTTATTATACAACAATATTGCGAATTCAGTATGCAATGCTTCGTCGCGAGATATAAGTTCATTGCTAAACGTGAGACCAGGCATTAGCCCTCTCTTTTTCAGCCAATAAATAGAACAAAAAGCGCCTGAAAAAAATATACCCTCGATGCACGCAAACGCAATGAGTCGTGTATAAAATGAACTTCTTTTGTCGTTTATCCATTTAAGTGCCCAGTCAGCCTTTTTTTTAATACATGGAAAATTATGTATACCGGCAAATAATTTTTCTTTTTGTTCGCTGCTTTTAATAAGGGTGTCGATTAATAAACTATATACTTCATTATGCACATTTTCTATTGCAATTTGAAATCCGTAAAAGGCACGCGCCTCGGCTAACTGTACATCGCCCATAAAACGCACAGCTAGGTTTTCAGTAACGATTCCGTCACTTGCAGCGAAAAAAGCTAAAATCATGGAAATAAAAAATCGTTCATTATCGTTTAAAACATCGCTGTTCCATTCGACGACGTCTTTCGATAAGTCAATCTCCTCTGCTCGCCAGAAACAATCGACTTGTTTTTTATACATTTTCCATATTTCGTTGTCTTGGATGGGAAACAATACGTAGCGAGAGTCGTTTTCTGTAAGAAGTGGCTCAGACGATTTACTAGCAGGGGCGGAAGTTTGTTTTAAAGACATTCTAAATGTTATAATATTATATATATTTATAATATTTTATATCATTTTATAAATTTGTATTTGTATAAGAATTTTATTATACATATATAATAGCATAATTAAAGTATAATACAGTATTGATGAATTCTTCTCTATCAAAACTAGTAGCTGGTAGTGCCGCTGGTGCCGGTGGTGCTGGTGGTGCTGCTGGTGCTGCTGGTGGCGGGATGCCATGTAAGTTTGAACTTATTATGGAGTTCTTTTGTTCTTTTTTATTTACTTTCATTATATATTTTTGCGTGTTTGCTTTTTTCCCATATGATGGTATTATTAAGAAAATTTTAGAATTCATACAAGATACGACAAAAAAATTTATTGATTTTTTAAGTAGTCTAGTACCTAAGTCTGTTAAAAAGAACTCGTCTAAGTTATTTCCAAAATTTATTGAAAAATTTTTTAAAGAAACATTGCCCAAGATGTTGAAGGCAAAGAAAGAAGAGTTAACAACACCATTAAAGAAAAAATTAGAACAAATAAAAAAAGATACCGAGGAGAAATTAAAGACAGAAAATAAAAAATCAGAGAATAGTAATAATATTTTATCTAAAATTCAATTATTTTTCAAAGAGACATTTTTGAAAATAAAGGCAAAACTTTCAGAAATATGGGAAAAATTTAAGGACAAAATTATACCTGCATTGATTATTTCATTTGTATATTATGTCATATGGTTGATATTTTTTAAAGTTATCCCTCTTATTTTGAAATATTTAATAAGTGTTGCGCAACAATTTAAGCAACCATAAAAACGATAATACAAACAATAATAAAATACATAATATAAATATATAATATACTTATGTTAGAGTTTATATTTAACTTTACAAAAAATTTTTTATTTATTTTTTTGTTCATAATAATGATTCCTGATTTCTTTTTTAAGATTCCGAATAACGGCAATAGAATAATAGTAGCCTTGGTTCATGGATTAATATATGCAGGAGCATTTGTTATTTTAGATATAATATTTAATTCAAAACGTATTTACTTGTGTGCAAAATCGTTGGGAACTGCTAGCGTTTAATTGTGTGAAGCTATTTTATAAATACGAATATAAATAGGAATATAAATAGGAATATAAATAGGAATATAAATACGAATATAAATACGAATATAAATATCTATAATAATATAATGGTAAAACAGAAAAAACTGAGAGGAGTGTCTCCGAGAAATAGAAACGACTCTCCCAAGATAGATGAGTTTATGAAAAATTCTATGATAAGCCCTGCATTTCAATATATTGAAGAGAATTATCCTATTTCTCACGAATCTCAAGCATCTCAAGCATCTCAACCAGTACAAGATGTAAGCAGCGGCGACGACTCGTCTCTAGGTAGTGACTATGAAAGTCCCGACGAAACAAAATCATCAGAAGAATCTTATGCAAATACAACAATGAAAAAAGACGTAAGAATTTATAAAATGAAAGACTTGTTACGTAAAAAGCGCAAACAAATGTTTGATAAAGAAAAGGAAATAAGGGAAGTAGGGAGGCAAAATTCTTTTTTAGAAACTGTTGTAAATGATTACGAGAACTATAATAATATTATTTTAGACGAAAAGAGAAAACAAAAAAAAGCTCTTAAAATATTATCTGACCATATACGCGAAATTTCTAAGAATATTAAAAATGATGAATTTAAATTGAATCGCGTTAAAATGGATCAGACTGCATTACTTAAAGAAATACAAAATATTCGAGATGAAATAGAATATGTTTTACAAACTAGAGGTAGTAATTACATTTCATCTGATGATGATTACCAAGAAGAATCGGATTACTAATATTTATTGTAATATATTGAATAATATAAGTTAATAATAATAATTATAGTTGTTAATTATTATTATTTTGTAATACCTTTTTTCTATGTCATATATATATAATACTTATAATGAAATCAAAAAGGTCTTCCCCTAAATTTTCGAGCAACTCGAGCAGTATTCTTTCGAATAAATATGTGTTATATGCTTCTTTCTTTTTTGCAATTATAACCGCGGCAAACTATTTACTTAGAAATAATTTAGAAGCTATAGGAATTTTTATTATTATCGGTTTCTTAACCACATACTTTAGTAAAAATATGATTGTTGTTTTATTAACAACCACTATTTTAACAAACTTTCTTGTTATGTTCAGAAATAGAGGTTTTTCCTCAATCATGATGATGGAGGGTTTTACTGCAAAAGAAATACCAGATTTAAAAGCTGTCATGGACGCTGCAAAAACAGCAATGGATAGTGCAACAGATGATGCAAAGAAAGCCGAGCTTAAAACAAAATATGAAGAAGCAAAAAAGAAATATGATGACGCTGTAGCCGCTGTAGCCGCTGCTGCCATAGAGGATGCTACTGCATCAAAGTCTACTGAAACTAAACCTCCCGTTGCTCCCGTTACTTCCAGTGAGACTTTCGCGATGGGTGCCCAACCAGCAAATACCGTACAGCAACCTCTTGGTGGTACTAACGTAAAAGACGGAATGTCGCAGTTACGCCCTGCTCCAGTAGGTGGGGAGTCAATTAACCCTATGATGCAGGCAGCCGCATCAGGAAGCAATGCTCAAAAGGAACAGGCACTTAGTGTACTGTCCAATATGGGAGGAAGTGGTGACATGGTAGCGCAACAGAATGAAATGATTAATAATTTAAAATCGATTGAGCCTATCTTGAACACTGCTCAAAGTTTCCTCGATAAATTTGAAAATAGTTCAATTAGTAAGATGTTTTCAGGAAGTGGCGGATTTCCAGGAATGTCTTTATTGACAGGAGGAGCAGGAGGAAGCAAAACGAGCCCCGCTCCTGTAGGAAACTAAGACTAAGACAAAAGATTAAAACATGAGATGTAACAGATGCGTGAGATTAATCGAAATTCAAAAGATAATTCGAAACTCCGATATACCACAAATACCCCAATATAACACAATAATCATCGTATAAAAATATAATATCCATATTTTTATATAATGGCAAAGAAATGCCCTCCGGGCGTAATATGTTTTGAAAATATAACACTTCTAATATTTTTAGTTATTGCAGGTTTCATTATTTATTTAGCATATTATAATTTTAATAAGGACTCTCCCGTTCAGGGTTCAAACTCGCATTCTCTGACTCCCCATGCGCATCCTCATGCGCACCCCCATGCACACGGAGGAGGATTCTTAGATTTAATACCGAGTTTCGGTTCGGGATATACTCGCGGACCAGCAGACGTTTTATTAAATCCGTATACTCCGCCACTTCGCGACGATAGACTTTTCCAACCGCATGGAGCATCAAATCCATTAGATATCGCAATGGGTGGCGCAATGGGTGGGGATATAAGAGGAAGCGTATCGATACCGATAAATGTACCAACACGCTCGGTAAATTCTGCATATCGTCAAGTAGGGATACTGACACGCGTGAATGGTCAGGAAACCATCCTTTCGCTTATGGGAAGACCACTATTTCCAAACCGTGACAGGTGGCAATTTTATACCATGAGTGATAAAAATCAGTCAGTGAAGTTACCGGTAACACATAAACGGCGCAGCTGCACGTGTGACCAAGGATGCGATAATATATATAATGGAGACACCGTTTATGTTGAAGGATATAATGACGCATTTAAGGCTACGATATATGATAACGCTTTGCAGTATTCAATGCCGTTTTAATAATATTGGCTATATTATTGGGATAGACATAGAATCCTTATAATATGCTTATAATATATTTATAATCGATTTAGAGGTATACTATTATAAATATATAGTCCATACATCGTCTATACAAATATACCGCCGCAACTATGATACCTATGCCGAATTTAGGGGGTATTGGTGATATTATTTTAATACAAAATTTGAAAACGGGAAATTATTATATAGATGGTTGTATAATTCTTTTATTTTTATTTTTACTACATAATACGGAGATTTTAAATTATTTGACACATGGTATTAACATAATATATACAATGAATCGCGAGACAATTCGACAGATGTATATGAATTTAAGAAAAGGAAATATGCATCGAATCATGTACCAAGGGAACCAGTATATTGTAGGATATCATTCTATGAATATTCATATTATGTATCCTTGTCCTATTATACATATACTGGATTATTACACGGATATTATTGAAGCAAAACGTAAGAAAAAGGAAATAAATGGCTTGGTGATGAATCTGAAATATATTGAAGTTGTCGATAAAAATAACAACATGGCAAAGATTTACAGCCCGCGTACGAATTTACCGATAGAAATCGAAGATGGAATATTTATATTGATAGAAAAGTTCAATACGCATCGCGGAGATTCGAAAAATTCGGATGTAAGGGAATTCAAAAAACTGAATTTCACACTTTTAATGGATAAAAAGAAACAGATTGATGTGATGTACAATTTCATCGAAAAATGCGAAAAGTTATATAATAAAAAAATAGAAGACAAAATGACAGATAAAATATACATTTACGAGTTTATTCAGAGTGAAAAATACAACTCAAATAGCGACGACGACTATGGATATCAACAAGAACAGAAATTATCGAATATTTTATGTTCGGAATATCAGTTAAATACGACAAAAGATTTGAAGAAGAATTGTTTTTTCACAGATGTAGACAAGATTATAAATCGTATTGATTTTTTTGTAAATAACAAAGCATGGTATGAAGTGCGCGGGATACCTTATCAGCTTGGGTTTTTATTTTATGGACCTCCGGGGTGTGGGAAAACATCTACGATGAAAGCAATTGCAAAATTATTGGATAGACATATTATAAATGTAAATGATATCGACAAGATTAAAAAAGTGTCGGATTTGAAAAATATATTTTACGGTGACTATATTAATGGGCGATATATTCCTACCCATAAACGCTTATATGTAATTGACGAGTTTGATAAAATATTAGATACGATTAGTGAAAAACCGGTTGCGACAAATGCTGCTGCTGCGAATGCGGCAATGAAGGCAATGAGTGCGAATTTGTTAAGCGGGATTATGGGTTTAAGTGGAGTCGGGATGGGAGGAAACATCTCGGATACAAGTAACGTAATTGTTGTGGATAGCGATTCGAGTAGCAATGATAGTAAAAGTGGTGATGGGGGTGCGAATAAAGACGGAGGTGGAGGTGGAGGTGGTGGTGGTGGTGGTAGCGACTCATTTAAAAAGAAGAAAAGCGGCGATTCGGGTGGTTTGATGCATGGACCTGCCAATTTAATGAAAACAAAGTCTGTAATAAATGATGCGGATATACTTACAATCATGGATGGATTGGTGGAAACAAGTGGTAGAATTATTATATGCACGGCAAATGACCCAAGTAAGATTGGTGAACCATTTAAAAGACCTGGCAGATTAGATGAACATATCGAGTTTACAAAATGTACAAGAACGATGGTAATACAGTTGCTGGAGTTATTTTACTCTACGATGCTAAGTGTGGAACAGAAGGAGAAAATAAATAATATGGAAAATAATCTTCATCTTAAGTATTCTCCTGCAGAAATAAACAAATTCTGTTTTAATAATATCGAAAATATTGATGATGTTATTAGTGAAATTTTGGAGTGAAGGTGGAGTGAAGGTGGAGTGTAATAATTTTAATTTAATAGTAACTATGGGTTATTATTAAATTATACATTTGATATATTTCGCATAATTGGTGTATGATGCACTATACTTTTTTTACTTTGGCAAATTTAAATTTTCTATTACTAGATTTTTTTATTTTTCTTTTTTTTGTTTTATTTTTATTAGACTTTCTATTGTTTTTTGTTTTATTATTATTATTATTATTATTATTATTATCATTATTATTTCCACCAGCTTCCACTTCGAACTCACCAGGATGTTTAAAATTTTTAAGTAGTGTTTTCACATTTTCACTGTCGGTACTTTGTTCAAGAGCCCTTATAACCGTTGAAATAATATGCATTTTTATGTCTTCATCCTTAACAGCATCTTCAATAGTTGGCGGGGTATTAGCATATTTTACCATGTCATTTTCTTCAACAATAAATGTATTTGCATCATCGTAGAATTTTCGTGTTTCTCCAAGACTAGGTGATGTTGTATTTTTTGGATCTTTTAAATATTCGTCTATTTTTTTAAGATTTGCAACAAATTCGTTTATTTTTGTTTTATTATCCTTGAGCTGTTGGTTAAGTGTTTCTACTAATTTAGTAAATGTTTTTTTTACAATAGGCATAACAGTATCAATAAATGTTTTATAGTTTGTTTCAATAATTCCAGATAGTTTAGTAGTAGCATCATCTTTTTCGGATAAGGATACTTTTCCAATTTCACTTAAAGTGTCTTGATTTGTTTCTTTTTTTATATATTTTGCTGCACTTTCTTTAATTTGTGTATTAGCTGTACTTATCATTCCATCCTCAGTTTTAGTTCTTGAATCTACAAGTGCTCGTAGGGCTAATAATAATGTTTTAGTATCCTCAATAAGTTTAGTTGTCTCTGGTGAAACAGGAGCAGCAGCCTTTACTTCAGTATCAGCACCAGACTTACTAGGCTGAGCACCAGACTTAGCATTAGCAACATCAGCAGGCTGAGAAGAATCGCTAGACTTAGATAGAGTAGACTCAGTAGCAGACTGAGAAGACTGAGCATTCTCGCTAGACTTAGATAGAGTAAACTCAGTAGCAGACTGAGAAGACTGAGCATTATCGGTAGGATTAGATAGAGTAGACTCAGTAGCAGATTGAGAAGACTGAGCATTATCGGTAGACTTAGATAGAGTAGACTCAGTAGCAGACTTCATAGAACCAGTATCATCTTTTTGAACCTTCACTTCAGCACCAGTATTACTAGACTCAGCACCAGTCTTACCAGACTCAGCACCATCATTTTGAACCTTCACTTCAACACCACTCTTACTAGGCTCAGCATATTTTTGAACATTCGCTTTAGCAGCAGGCTTCACATCAACAGAAGCACCATCACCACTTTCTTCACCATTCATTATTTTTTTAAAATTATCTGGATGACTACCGTAATCTTGTATCATTTTAGGGTTCATGCATGATGCAATTAGTTCATTTAATTTAAGAGTAACTGTAACAACTAAATCTTCACCATTACATACAATACTCGTGTTATTTCCACACGAGTCGCTACCCATTCCCGAAGAAGAAGAACTCCCCATAGAACCTTTATTAAACATATTTGCAAAAAAATTAGAACCAACTCCCCTTCCATAACCAACCCCTGTTCCCGGTCCAACACCCGATTTAACCAGACTAGTCGACGATGTGGTAGGCGTGGGTTCTTGTTCATTTGGATTATATATAAGTCGAGCACTACCTAAATCAGCAATATACTTATCTTTAGTATCGTCGTTAATAAAATTCTGCGCACGTAATAGGTTAACGGTATCTTTAATAATTTTTTCAGCTTTTTCTACATCTGCATCTGCAGCACCACCATATTGAATACCACCACCTTCATTATCAAATAGTTCTTCTTTGGCTGCAGCCATCTCGGTATTTTCAGAATCTAAAATTTGTTTACTTAGATTCTTTTTTCTATCTATAATGGTTGGAACGTCTGGCTCTGATAACGCTTTAAGTAATATTTCCATATTTAAATTTGGATTATTTGGTATTATATTTAAACCATACGCCAACTGAGTAGATATTCTCATAGAGTTACCATTACTATCAACAAAAACTCCCGGTTTAATTTGCTGATTATATAAATTTTTTATAAATTGCACCGCTCCTTTCATATTTATAATTTTACCATCTTTAACAAAATTTTGAGAATAAAACAACTTTCTTATACGATCACACTCTGCTTGATAATATTTTTTACGTGTTGCAATATTAGAAGCTGCAATTTTTTCCGATGTTTTTTTACAGTCATTGGATTCATTAAGACCATTGGTTTCCATTATTTCTATTAATTTTTTTAATATGTCGTCGGGGTTATCACCTCTAAACTGTTTTAATTCTTTTATAACTTCGCTAAAGTTAGGAGGAACAAGAACCTTTTCTAAAGTCATGTATGAAGGTAGACTATACTGGGGTAAACTACTATCATTACCTATATCTACTTCGGTAGAGAATGGAAGTTTACTGAGTATATTGTTTACTCCTTCTTTAAAGCGACCAATAAAAGGGAGTTTATATCCATTTGGCAATATTGATATTTTTTCTTCTTTACACGAAAAAACAAATTTTCCATTAAGACCTTTTATTACATTCTCATTACGTGATTTTAATACAGGTTTGTTGTTATCATTAATTGTTACATTTGCATTATATGGAGCATAACTGTAAATTTCATCATTATATTTAAACGGAAGAAATTTAATACCGCGCATATTGGTTAAACTAAGAAATTGTGGTGGTGACAGTTGTAAGTCTTGACTTTCGAATGTTTTGCTTATTCTTATATACTCAGTGCGAAATTTCGTTATTTCCATTCTTCTATCGGAGCCATCATCATTCAAATCTTTGCCGGGTTTAAATCCGCAAACAATAGCATGAATTATATTATCATTATATACAAACCTAATAGCATCTCCTACCTGAATATCTACCGATGATTGATTATCCATTTGCTTTGTTTCACCAGCTTCCAATGCTTGTTCGAGATGTAATTTATGTATTCTAACTTCCATATCATTTATGTCATTTTTAGGGTCGCGAATATCCATTGGAACCATAAGGTTATAATCTTCCGACTGTAACAATAAATTGCCTCCGGTTTGATATTCGAGAACACTATCACCTCCGGTTTGATATCCGAGAACACTATTGCCACCTCTTCCTCTTCTTCTTCTACCAGGACTAGTGTTCTTAGGATTACCTTTAATAATTTCAGGTCTCAAACTAACGGAATTATCAGAAACATAACCAAGCGATTGAGTCACATTACCTTTATTATCAACAGCGGTTGCTAGACTACTACCTGTGCCAAATGACGTTGGACCTGGTTTAGCTAGTTCTTTAAAATTTTTAATTTTTGCTAATATTTCTATAATTTTTTCCTCAGTTAATTTAGATAAACCCGTTATACTGGTTCCTACCATAAGAGCTTGAAGAAATATTGTTCTAAAACTTTTAATGTTACTGCGTTTAAAAAAGTTAGAAAATTCTATAATTTCACTATTTGCTTTTTCCACCGAGCTTTTAAGTTCTGCCATTAATCCTGTTTTAGTTAACGAAGAACCATTAATAATATCATCAGTTTTAGTTTTGGCTTGTTGTATACTAGACATCATTTGTTTATAAAATGAAGTATATCGTTGGTTCTCAGTGTCATTTATTTCTTTTAAGTAATAGTATATCACTCTCCTAGCTAAATAGTTTAGTTGAGCTATTTTAGAAAAATATTTAGGGCTTCCATTCTTTATAGCTCTAACCATATCCGCGTATCCAAACATAACGTCATGAACTTTGATTGGTAACTGATTATATAATTTAAGACTCATATTAAGGTATTCGCAAAAAAAGTTTCTATAAAATAAATTTGCAGCCCCAATAGCATCAGGAGGTGTTGTGTTATCTATTTGGAATTCAAGTTTTACCATATTCTCAGGAATTTGTTTTATATCAAATGGAATATTTATATTCTGAAATACAACACTAAACCATTGATTTTTGTTTAACAGCATAATTAATGACTCATCGGTATCACTATTTGCAAGACTAGCATTAGTTACATCTTGTTCTCCAGTATCGTTAGTTTTTTTAATAATTTTTGTTATATTACCATTACCATCTTTATCAACAGTATAATCATTTAAATTAAAGTCAAATTGTATAAAATGTTGAAAATCTTTATCAAAGAATCTTTTTTTCTCTTCGGTATTCATATGATCCGATATTGCTACTAACCCTTCACTTTGTACAAATTTTTTTTTATCATACCGCATATTATATACTTTAAATGGAGAATTTGCGCTACCGGCTTCTAGTTTCTTACCGGTATATTTTACAAGTTTTTTAAGATAATCGGATTGTGTTAGTTTTTCTTTAATATTATCTTGATTAACACCTCTTTCGGACTTTGCAAAAGGACCTGTACGTTGCGGATTGCCATGAGCTCCCTCCTGTATCGCTGAGGCAATAGCCTCTTCAACTTTTGCTCTAACATCACTTACTGTTGAGAAATATATTCCATCAGTTTTTGATGTGGTCTTACCCTGAAATATCTGGGGAGTTATAATACATACTGGTAAAGATTCGGTATCAAAAATGTTTGGGTCTTTAAAATATAACCGAATATGTATTTTATTATTACAATAATAGTCAACAGCATCCTTATTTTTAGTATAACCAAAAATAGGAGTATTAGCAAGACTAGGAATTTGAACATTGAATACTAAGTCATAAGTATTTATTTGATTTGTTGAAGTTACAGCTGTTTCTAATTTTTGGAAATCTGCACTTTTCGGTGTATCAGATGGTATGAATTTAGACTTATCAAATAATCCACTAAAAAAATTTCTTTCTCTAAAAAATCTTTGTAAAGGTGTAAGACTCATATCAAATGTTATAATCTATATAATCTATATAATAAATATATATTATTTCTATATTTTTAATTTTATGCTTTAATTAATTATTAAACTAAATAAACATTTTGACTTATATAAAATATATTTAGTATAATAATAATATATCAATACATAAAATAAAAAATGTCACAGTCATGTGATTTTCCGATAAATATAGATACAACCGAAAAACAAGAAAACTGTAATATGTACTGTGACTACAAGTACGAGTACAATGACAGTTCATGTGTAGTATATAATATGGGACAAATGTTAAGAATAAAATATGACCTAAAATCTGACGGAACAGTTCCACAAGCATTTCTAAATAAAAAAAAATATAATGTTTCTGACATATACATATTTCAACCTTCTATAAATACATATAAAGGAGTAAGAGCAGATATTGAAGTTATAATAACTCACCAAGGTGATAATAAAGAGGAGATGATGGTATCATTACCATTTATAGTAGCCGCCGGTTCATCTTCATCATCATCTAACACAAAGTCAGGAGGAATAGTTTTAGACAATATTATTAATGAATTTACAAAACAGAGCGCAGGAAGGTCTCCAAACTTAAATGAAGGCTACCAGATTAATATAAATAACTTTAATTTGAATAATTTTATACCAAATACCCCTTATTATTTTTTCCGCGTAGATACAGCTTCATGTAAGCAAAGTAATATCGCATTTGACATGTTAAAAAGTGGACAAATAATAAGTCAAACAGCGGTTGACAAACTAAATGCAGCACTAGGAAAGACAAGGCTTCAAAAATATCCCGCCGTAACAAAACAAACATTATACATTAACTCGAATGGACCCAACTTTCAAGGGAGAGCAACAGATGATAAAATATACATAGACTGTCAACCTACCGGCGAAGAAGGGAAAGAACTATACAAAAAAAGAAAAGATGATATTGGTAGTGAGTCGCGTTCACATGGTATCAAACTAATTAATTCTTTAATGGAGTCGGGTTCGGTTCAGTTTATTTTAGCAATAGTATTGGGAATTGTTGTATTAAGTATAGGAAAAAGGGCTTTTACAAGGTGATAGTTTACAAACAAACAACATCTACAACATCTACAACATCTACAAATTATACATTTTATATTTTATTACTATGCTAACCAAATAGTAATAAAATAAGAATAAAATAAGAATGCGCGGCATACTACTACACTAGATATACAAATCCCAGTTAGTTGATACTTACAGCATCATGCAAGTCATTCAAAATAGGAGTAAATGTTTTAGGACCCATGGCAGGACCAGATTGCAAAGGAGCCATTCTTTGTACGACTTCCTCTTCTAATGTAACGGGAAACTGGTTAAAAGCAGATAAGTGCTGGCTTTTAAGATTTTCGCTGGGGAGGAATTTAGTCATAGCTAGGGAACCGGTGGAGATACTAGAACGCTTAAAGAGGAGATAAATGGCGAAAATTCCGACAAGTGTAACAAGTGGGTGAAGATTTACAGCCATAAGAGCGAATAACCCGATAATAATAACGTATCCGAGAGTGGAGTCGACAATATTCGCTAATGGTTCAGGTGTCTGTATATTAAAAATAATATAAATAACAAAAATAACAAGTAGCAAAGATTGACCGTTCATTAGTTTATTGACAGTATCATTTTTTTTCAACATTTCCGTATATCATAATATTATATTTTTTATTTATGGAATATTTTAGAATAATTTTAGAATAATTTTAGAATAATTTTGATTAACTTCAAATAATTTCGAAATAAGTTAAAATTGAAAACGGCTAAATAACAATATCAATATAAGTAAACAAAGTACTTTATCTTTAAAAAGAAACAAAGCATAGTAAACCATCTATCATGAGTAAAAACACATCTTTGCCCCTTTCAACTATTACTTCGACTGACAAAAACGACAACAACTACTCTACGTATTTGGGCGAAAAAGGATATTCCATTTTCAAAGAATGTTTATCAGTAGAAGAACAGCATTTTATAAGAACGGAATTAACCGTAAAACCGTTTATTCCTAAATCACCGATACAACCCAATCCATTCCCTGTATATTTAGAATCCCCGCTTAAATTGTACGTTCCACGATATTTTGGAATTGAGACGTATGGTCCGCCAGATAGAATACTTATATATCCTGGGAACAACATTTCGTTAGAATTTAGTGGCGAGCTACGTCCGTATCAAAATGCAATCGTAGATAAGTATATAAAACATGTCGGAGAGTGTGGCGGTGGATTGCTAGATGTAGACCCAGGCAAAGGGAAAACAGTGATGGCGTTAAATATTGCGGCGCGTCTAGGAAAGTGTACTCTTGTAATTGTACACAAGTCGTTTCTGCTAAACCAATGGATAGAGCGAATAGAGCAGTTTCTACCTGGCGCGCGTGTTGGTAAAATACAAGGACAGATTCTAGACATTGAAAATAAAGATATTGTAATTGGAATGCTTCAATCCCTATCAATGAAGGAGTACCCTAAAGATACATTTCGCAACTTCGGGTTGGCAATCTATGATGAATGTTTTCCGCGAAATACGCTTATTCATACGTCGCGCGGACCCATGGAAATTGGAACGCTATACGACATGTGGCTTACAAATGGTACAATGCAAAAGTATGTAAGACCAGAGAGAGAAGTAGAGAAATTGGTGGAGGTATTGCCAAAAATTCTCAGCTTCAATGAAACTACGCAGCGTTTCGAATGGTCGCAAATGACGCATGCGTGGAAAAAGCAGCGGAAGGAACTACTCAATGTATACTTGATGTGTGGTTCATTCGTTTGCACACCCGAACACAAAATATTGACCGAAAAAGGATATAAGTGTGCGAAAGACCTACGCATCGGTGATTATATTCAATGTATGGAGTCTATGAATAATATTTCCGACAAAGCGGATATCGGTATAGTCAATTTATATAAAACGGAAATACATCTAAAAGGCTTACTAACCCCAAACGCATTCTTATATACGGAAACATACATACCACCAGCGACCCCCGAATCCACTAAAATTTTCGGGAATTCAGCCGCGGGATATGACGTATTTGATATCGAGGTAAAAGATAACCACAATTTCGTAT
>Ga0181356_1000556_pt1 | contig 16152 bp, 35 predicted proteins | sample Fa13VDMM110SN_FD_130104 | JGI IMG/M metagenome (GOLD analysis project Ga0181356, IMG submission 130104) | Freshwater viral communities from Lake Michigan, USA - Fa13.VD.MM110.S.N | ecosystem: Environmental > Aquatic > Freshwater > Lake | place: USA: Michigan | collected 2013-09-24 | reverse complement strand
TCTTCACGTCGACCGAGGTGGTTGAGATCATCAATGACATGCGCAAGGCTGGTATTTGTGCTCATGCGATCCCCTCTGTCACTATAACATATTAGAATTTCAGGAGTTCAGAATGAACGATCTCGGTCAGGAAGGTTACGCTCTTCAACCGGAAAGGAAGGCAGGTCAGGGGGGAGGTTGCGGACACGAGCAAGGACTGGGACGGGGACTGGTGACTCGCTGGTCCTCGAGTCAGGCGAGGGCGTCGGTTAGCCTATAAATCTGCGGACAGAGATTTAATGTTTGCTCATGAAGAAAGGACTCACACTGCAGTACCTGCCACATGAGCACGAAGTCCTGAAGAAGCGCCTGAGTGATCTTGAGGAGTTTGCTCTTGTTGTTGTCAACAATTCGGGCGGGAGCTCCTACGCGGAGATCCCGACAAGGGAGGATCTCTTCGACTGGCTCACCACGATGTACCAGCGTCAGCTAGACGCTTTCTTCACGGAAATTGAAGAGCTCGAGTCTCAAAGGGACGCATTGCTGAACCGGGTGAAACATGATACACGACTACGAGAAGCTGAAGAGTAACGTCCGCAGCGGCCACCTCGACGCCGGTGACGCAGACATCCTGAGAGTGTTGTTCAGTGAGGTCGATCTTCTGCGAGAGCTTGTGTCGGACCTCATGGTGAAGGTCCGAGACGCTCCCTGTCGAGACTCCCACCCGGGAGAGAGTACTTATCACTGTAACCCAGAGCGAGTCTGTAGAACCTGCGAGTGGAGGGACGGTGTCGACGAGCTCCTCCATGACGAGTGGTCGATGTCCGACGGTCTCTGGTCAATGCCAGGTGAGATTGAGAGAATCAACAAGCGGGAGGAAGGATGAGCCGAGAGACCGACAACCTGATCACATGGTTCTGTATGTTCGCAGGTTTCATCCTGATCATCATAGTTGCAGGGAGCTCCATCGAATTCCAACAGAAGTGTGAGACTCAGTGCGGAGACTCACGAGCAATCACGCCACTCTTGGAACTCCGAGAGACGTGCTTCTGCGATGAGGGTCACGGTAAGTGGCGGAGGGAGCACGATGTTCGGTAGAATCTCGTTTGAGCTACTGCGAATTCTCGAGAGGATCTGGCAGTGTGAAAGAAAAGACCGGGACTGATGACCCTTTCATGGGCATCGAGGTGGGCTGCCTCGTGAACATAAAGTCTGGTCCTCGCTCGGTGATGAGCAAGGACGCGCTGGTCCTCGAGAGAGACCTCATCGTCGTCAACCACGGTGAGGATGTCATCGAGGACTACGAGGCGAACATTGAAGTTCTCGTGGACGGTGATAGAGTGAAGCTCTGGGTCGGGTGGGTCACAAAAATAGTTGACTAGAAGGTGTCCGATATTCACGAAGTGAATTAAAGGATCATATGAAATCCGGTGAACTTCGTAGGTGGAGCTCGAGCAGCCCGGTCACGAGCAGTAACGTTGACCCTGACCTCACGTTCCTCGTGATGTCGATCGATGGGGGCGTGGCCACGTTTATGGACGATGGCAAGGTCTACTTCTTCCGTGCCTCCACGATCGAAGACCTCAGCGAGCCCCTGGAGGGACCCAATGACCAAGGTTGAACCCGGACAGCTCTGGGAGTGGAAGAGCGGTGCCTTCACCGGAACACGATTCCTGGTGATGGAACTGGCCCCACATCCGGCGGATCCCAAGCGCGAGGACTGGATCCACGTGGAGATCCAGGAGTTCGTCGGTGGGGGAATCACACCCCGTACGGTCACCATGACGGCACTTCGTGGTGGGGCCAGACCCTTGTAAACTTCCACAGTCCGGTTACAATCTATCTGAGGAATCCATGAGCGACTACCTACAGGTCCCGGCCCAAGACTTCGTTCCCCTCAACAACCTCCCGGCTCTCCGCGCGACCCTGCACACCTTCAGAGTTCCCCTCGAGGAGGGATGCACCATTGCCGGTGGCTTCATTCGAGTACTGTGCCGGGGTGACTCCATCGTCGATTACCTGACGAGGCATGCGGGAGGAATGTCCGGTGACATTGACGTCTTCCTCCCGAAACCACAGGTGATGAAGGCAATAACCACGAAGATGGATATGCGCTGTCAGAGGTCACACGCTGGCTTCGGCTGGAATGTGCATCGAAAGTCTCCTCTTGAGGCAGGGCCCTACATCGGTGACAGCCAGAACATCCAGTTCATCGACTTCCCGGACTTCTGCTCTCCCGATCCGGTTGAGGTGCTCGATCGCTTTGACTTCACCAATGTAGCGATTGGACTCTCATTGGTCGAGGGTCAGCCTACCATCACGGTCCATCGTCGTTGGCGTGAACTTGAGACCGAGATGCTCCTCGACGTTCGAAACTCCAGGTCCCCGTTCCTCGGTCACCGGATCAACAAGTACCTGAAGAGGCGTGGATATCAGGGTGTCACCCCGAAATCGAGCAATCACATCACAGATTGGCTTGCCAAGTGTGTCTCCGATGAGAAGTTCTACATCGACGAGGAACATGCCTTACATCCCGATGTCATCAAGAACGGTGTCATGGCCCTCTTCGAAAGGGGTGTGGCACCGAAAGAGGACATCATCATGTTCCTTGGGAAGTGGGAGGTAGTGGTGTACGATCGAAAGGAGGGAGACTACTCCGGATTCAATTCCAGCGAGACAGTTGACTGGGCGTTCGGTCACATGGAGAAACATGCGACCCGGTGATCTCGGGATGTTCAGGGGGTCGAATACCCATTTCATCGTTGTGGATCGTTTCATGAGACCAACACCGGTCGGGGAAGACACTCCCCACCTCACCGTCATCATCAACGGCATCCTCGATGAGGTCCCAGAGTTCTGGTTGGCACAGCATGCGGATGTCATCGATGAAGCCGGGTGATCTCGTCCGCCTGATTCCCGAGGCGGATGATGAGCCCGATCGTTATGATGGTCTCGTAGGCCTAATCCTCTGGGAGGAGGATGGTAGTCACCTACTCGTCGACCCCGATCAGGATGTAAGGTTCTTCAGGCTCATGGTCGACGGAAGCTCCTGCTGGAAAATGCCTGAAGATCGACTGGAGGTGATCGATGAAGCCCGGTGATCTCGTTCAGGTGACACTCCGGAGGCGCGGAGTCCTTGGTCCACTTCCGGTGGGAATCCTGGTGGACATTCGTGATAGGGAATATCCACTTCAAGGTGAGAGGGAGCTCGACTATGTCGTGGTTGTCGATGGACAGGAGAGACACGTATCCAAGATGTGGTTGAGGATGGTAACCGAAGAGATAGATAGTCCCATGGAGAGTCCATGATTGTGACATTCGACTTCGATGACACCCTCCTCTACAGGACGCTTGAATTCGATGGGGATGGTGATGTGATTTTTCCACACAGGCCTGTCGGGGATGGGAGGAATCCGATAGGTTTCTTCCATCTTGTGGAACACCTCGAAGCGGGTGATGAGGTCCACATTGTCACGTCCAGGATGAGGAGCAAGCTGCCTGAGGTCGACGAGTGGCTCACTCGCTGGGGGGTAAGAGGGAAGCTCGCCGGTGTCCACGCTACCAACGGAGACTGGAAGGCCAGGAGGCTCTCTGAGCTCGGATCAGAGATCCACTACGACGATGACAATGAGGAGCTCAGCAGGATCCGCCCTCCAACAAAAACGCAACGTATCCCGCCACACCCGTCCTGGCTGGTAGGCGGCGTTGATTAGGGTCGGACAGCTACGGAAGTGGGACCGACCCAGAGGATACGAGGGCGAGTACACGTACTTTCTAGTGATAGGAGAAAGAGTGATAAAGAGAATCGACGGAGAAGAAAAGGCATTCACCGTTCGGTACCCGAACGGCGAGACCCAAGAGTACTGGGAGGGCGATCTCATGCCGGGATTCGACGAGACGTATGACGATGTGGAAGGTTACAGCACGGAGGTGACAGGTGGATCCGAAGGTTGAACCGGGAGAGATTGCGAAGATTGTCCCGTGGGACTGTGAGGGCATCGAGGATCCCTACGGCTGGCAGACTGCGGAAACGATGTCGGATGGTCGGTACAGGTTGAAGGGGCGGAAGAAGATTCGTCCTGATATCAACGCCATCGTCATCGAAAGAGTGCAGACAAGGGCGACAACTGTCACCGAGAAGGAGATTGAAGAGAGAGTCTACTACTGGTGCATGTCCGAGTCAGGTCGACTTCTTGTGGACTGCAGGTTCATCAAACCAGTCGCTTAGATACTTAGCGCTGGAGGTAAATGATGAACTACACCCCGGAGCAGAAACATGCCATCGACTGTGTGCTGGCGATATTCGAGACAGGAAGGGTTCCTACCGCGGCCAGCTACTCAACCTGCACTGTGCTGAAGGATGGAGCGGGTATCAGTTACGGCAAGCACCAATGCACCGACAAGGCGGGATCCCTCGACCTCGTGTGTAAGAAGTACATCGAACTCGGTGGCGTCCACGCGACAGAGCTGCAGAAGTACCTGGGCTACCTTGCCACGAACGAGTCCTCGAAAGTCAATCCGAAGGGACCTTTCCCAGCATGGCTCACTTCTCTCATCAATCTCCTGAAGACCGCGGGAGCAGATCCGATCATGCACCAGGCTCAGGACCACGTGTTTGACCAGAACTACTTCATGCCCGCCGTCAACCACGCGAAGGACATCGGTCTCACGACCGCTCTCGGACTCCTGGTGATCTACGATACCTGCATCCACTCGGGTCCGGGCCGTGTCGGCACCCACCGAGCTACATTCCCCGAGAAGTCACCGAAGAACGGCGGGGACGAGAAGGCCTGGGTGAAGGCATATCTCAACGCTCGCAAGGCCTGGCTCGCTGGCAACAGCAACCCTATCGTCCAGAAGACCGTGTATCGTCAGGACGCGATCATCGAGCTCATCAAGACCGACAATTGGGGACTGAAGCTTCCGTTCGCGGTCAGGGGCGTGAAGGTCGGTTAGTCCGCTTTCGCGAACCAGAGCAGCGATTCGTCATTGACATAGAGGATGGTGATCTCTTCTCCCGCCTCTATGTCTTTTCTTGCCCTTATTTCGATTGACTGGGTGTCGTTATCGACCTTCCAGTGGGCGTTGTTCTCACCGTTGTGATTGTACAGGGAAGCCCACCCGAGAGCCATGTGAACAGTGCCGCCCTTGTTGAAAGCGTAGTCGTGGAATATTGTTCTTCCACCGTTCGATTCCATGAGGAGCGTGAGCATGTTGTCCTCGAAAGTGAAAGTGGGTGCTCGCTCTATTAACTCGTTTCGAGCGTACTTCCTTGTCGAGAAGACTCCCCTGCCCTTCCCGGGAGTCTCCCTTATCTCAGCGTCGGGGGGGAAGAAACCCTTTCTGTCGATTCTGAACAACTCTCGGACTCCCATATACTTGTAACATAGAACTTTAAGGGGAGAGATTCAAATGGTAAATCTGCTGATGCTCGTAGGATGCATGGACAACACGATCAATCCTATCAAGGACCCACCTGCTGAAGGCACCCCGAAGATTCAGGTCGACCCGAGTCCCATTGACTTTGGGGTAGTCCCTGCAGGCGAGAGCACTGCTCAGATTGCGACTCTCTCTTCGCTGGGTGATGCGACTCTCAACATCACAGCTATGCAGGTCGGAGAGGGAAGGGAGACGTTCACGCTCCTTGAGCCCATTATCGGATCTTTCGAGCCTAACTCTTTCGCCGAGATAACCATCACCTACTCTTCAGACGGGAGCGAGACCACAGGTGACCTTCAAATACTTTCTAATGATCCTGCTAACCCTAGCCTTCGTGTGCCTCTGCTAGCGGGTGCCGAGGTCATCGTGGACACTGGAGACTCCGGTGACACCGACCCTCCCCTCTCCCAGCCGGTCGCTGTCTGCTCTGTAGATCCGGGTGAGGTCCTCGCGATCCACGAGTCGGCTGACTGGGTGGGAAACTCTTCCTACGACACTGACGGTGGATCAATCGTAAGCTACTCTTGGGCACTTTACTCCGCTCCTGCGGGAGCCACCGCGACAATGCCGGGTGGGACTGCGAATCGTCGTGGTTTCACCCCTGATGTCGCAGGAGAGTATGTCGGTGAGCTCATCGTTATTGACAATGACGGTCTTATCTCTGAGCCTTGTTACGCCACGTTAAATGCCACGGCGGGCGACGGTCTGTGGGTTGAGATGTTCTGGACAAACTCCGGTGACGACATGGACCTTCACCTGCTTGACAACGGAGGAGCTCTTGCGACAGACTCGGATTGCTACTACGCGAACTGCACCTGGGGCGGGCTTGACTGGGGAGTGCGTGGTAACACCTCTGATAACCCAATACTCGACCTTGACGACATCCCAGGCACGGGTCCTGAGAACGTCAACATCTCTTCTCCTGACCGCGGGACATACACCGTCTACGTTCACGACTATCCGGGATCCGCCTACATCGGACGCAATGACGTGACCGTGAACGTGTACTTTGCCTCGCGCCTGGTTTGGACTGACACGCGGAACATCAACTCTGAGGGCTGCTACGAGCCGTTCGTCGAGGTGACATCTCCAGGTGGTACAGCAACACCGCTGGTTGGGACCTGCAGGTGATCTACTCCCTAGTTGACTGGCTCTTCAACGCTTTCATGTGGATGTTAATTGAACCTGATGGCCAGAGAGTCTTCATGACCCTCCTTGCGTCACTGTTCACTTTCTCTTCAGGATACTTACTCTACGAATACTGGAGAGACGATGAGGTGGAGAAGACCCGGGGACCCGGCGACACCGGGGCACAGCGGAAGGGCACCGAAGGCGAAGACAAGGGCTCCCAGTGATCCGACCTACGGGTCTGTGAGTGACATGCTCGATGAGCCAGGTACAATAGTGGAGCCCGACGTGAGAGAGAAGATCTCGAAGTACTTCAAGACGATGAAACTCAGGGAATGGGTGAGGCTTATTTTACGAGAAAGTTGAGCAGCCTATTCCAATTTCGGTCAATTTGTATTACTATCACAATACAAGGAGGCCACTCACCAATGCGGTACGACCACCAGGAACCCTTCCACCGCGCCTTCCTCGCCACTCACCTCCGTGAGGCTCTCCAGACCGCCGGGTTCACACCGCTGGTCGGTCGCCACCCCGCGGAGGAGGAAGTCTGGTCCCGCCCGGTGGAGGGCACGAAGTTCAAGATCAAGGTCTACACCTCCATCGTCGGCAACGAGGTCCGCATGGTCGGGGCCGACGCCATCCGGGTGGTCGGTTCCTACGAGAACGGCGGACAGACCAAGGGCCTCGTCGGTAACGCCTCGGTCCACCGCCGCGGCACGGTGGAGGACATCAAGGAGCGCACCATCCAGCGCGCCCGAGACACCTGGCTCAAGTGTCGGTCCAATGGCAAGTGCAAGTGCGGCGCTCCCCTCCTGGTCTCTAAGAAGGGTAACGCTTATTGTTCCGACCTCTGCTGGAAGCGATAGTGGAAGACACCAGATTCCAGAAGGGAGACCTCGTCTGGGTGTGGCACTCCATCCGTGACAACGACAGGAGACCCGGCATCGTCATGGACATTCGACCCTGGGTCCTCGGAGGCTCAGGCGTCCAGTCATGGAAGGAGAATTATGGCGATCGCATGAGGGCTATGAGTATCACTCACGAGCCCAGGCGCAGTGAGTATCTCGTTGTCTCACCTTCAGGTGAGTTTCAGTCCTGGTTCGATGAAAAGAATGTCTTTGGCAAATGAACTGATCCCAGGAGTATGATAAAATCCTGTAGGAGTTCATGATGAAGAAGGGCGATCTTGTCAAGTGGAAGTCCTACATGCGGAATAAGGAAGATTACGGCGTGGTCATTGCTGTGGCAGACCATAGAGGAGTCTTTCCAGAAGAGGTTCTTATCAAGTTTCCGCTGGACGGCACCGAGGGTTGGTACCTCAGCGAAAGTCTAATCAAAATGGAGAAGAGCTGTGAACAAGGTTGACCATCCGTCACACTATCGAAAGGACACAGGTTTCGAGACGATAGACGTCATCGAGGCCTGGGGGCTGAACTTCAACCTCGGGAATGTGGTGAAGTACGTCAGCCGCAACGGGAAGAAGGACCCTGACGAGTACATCTTGGACCTCGAGAAGTCGCGGTGGTACCTCGATCGAGAGATCAAAACTCGTAAGCAGTCTCTCGACCGTCACCTCGAGAAGGCGTAAGCAATGATCACGAACGAGATGTACTGGGACGTCCTGAAGCGCATTGGGGTCTCTTCCCGAAAGCTGATGAACAAGCGAGGGCAGAAAATCGCACACGGTAGCGAGAGGATGCTGATCATCCGCGGTGAAGTGCCATATAACCCGCTTCAGATCTTGCGCGAGGCGAGTCGAATCGCTGTCGAGGCAGGTGTGAAGGGTGGCGAGGAGTGGAGCCTTGACAGCGAAGGAGCCTGTGTCGGAGCCGTTGGGAACGACAGGTACGCTGTCGCGTTCTTCAGCAAGCGCCCACGAGACGTCGACCCCAGCGATGCCGACAAGTTCGCTGCTCTCGAGGTCCTCGCGAAAGTGTGTGAATACGTAAAGAAAAGGGAATGAACATGAAGATTCTCAGGAACGCGCTGATCCTCTCACTCACTCTCCTGCCTGGCCATGCCTTCGCAAGTGATGACGATGAGAAGGACCGCAATGTTGTCTACCGCCAGAAGACTGAGATCGACTTCGAGGATCTTGAGATCGAGGGAATCCTCCAGAAGCCTCAGTCCGCTCTGTTCCTCGAGCGTAAGAAGGCGAGCTTCAATCCTCTCGTGAAGCTCCGGACCGACTGGAATGAAGAGATCTCTCACTCTACCAATGAAGTGAAGTAGATGATGGGACTCCTTCGTTCGCTCCTCCGAGATGAGGAGGGCCAGTCCACCGTCGAGTACATGCTACTCATCAGCGTGATCGTTATCGCGATCGTCGCGGCGGCGTACGTGTTCATCGAGCCCTTCAAGCAGGGCGTCCAGGACCTCGCGAATGACGTGAAGAAAATCCTTTCCGACGGCAAGATCGGAAGAGTGGGGACGACTAGATGAAGAGAAGCCTATCGAGCCTCCTCTTCGAGGACGCAGTTCCGGGAAACGCACCAGCCGAGGAGCAGGTGCACGTATTCGATTTTGATGACACTCTCGGGCTGACGCAGAACGCGAACGGTGTTATGCTCTACAAGGACGGCAAGCCCGCTCACTACAACGAGCCCGAGCTAAAGGCCTGGCTCAAGTCAATGGGAGTTGGTCCCGAAGACATCCTACCGCCAGGGATAGTTCCCGTCCCAGAGAGAGACGGTGGGTTTGCTGTCTATGTGAATTCTAGTGCTCTCGGTCGCGTCCAGCAGAAATTTCCGAGAGACAAGCAGGGAGTGACAACGGGCTACGCGGACAAGGTCAACCAGCCGGGTGAGACAGTCCTGATCGACTTCACACCCTCAGGCTACACCGACATAAAATCTACACAACCCATTGACAACACGATAAACAAGCTCAAGAATGCGAACACTGCAGGAGCAAGGTCGATTGTCATCACTGCGAGGAAGGCTGACGGTGTCGGAGAAGACTTCCACGGGAAGCCGGTGAAGGCCTCGAACGCAGATGACATGCGGAGGTTCCTCGCTCAGCAGGGGGCCGAGCCGACAGACGGAGTTCTCGGTGTCACAGGGCAGAACAAGGGAAATGCGATAATCTCGAAGTACCTGAAAAGCGAGGACCCTCCTGAAGAGATCCACTTCTACGATGACCTTGAGAAGAACACCAGCGAAGTCGAAGACGCGATAGCTCTAAAGGAACCGTCGGAGCTCCATATTTACGGCCCAGGAGACTTTGCACATGGGAGAGCCGACCCGGATCGTCCCAGGAAGTCTTACCCAGAGGCACCGATGAAGAGACCTGTCGAGGAAGCGAAGAAGCAGAGGGGTCTCTGGTACAACATGCGCCAGAGAAGAAAGAAAGGACTTCACCGTAAGAAACCCGGTCAGAAAGGCTACCCGAAGACCCTGGACCTCGGAGAATCCGCTCTCCGAAGTCTGATACGTCATGAGATCTTGAGAGAGTACACGCTCGGGCAGGCTCTCATGTCAGGCCAGTTCTTTGACGCCATAGTCGGTCTCTTCAAGGACGCTGTCTCTCCTACGGATCAGGAGAGACTCAGGGAAACCGGAGACGACAAGCTCATCGACGAGTACCAGCGTTTCCTCGGCACTCTTCACCTGACCCCTGAGTACAAGACCGTCTGGGAGAACTACAAGCGGGCACAGAGACGTCACTCCAGCATGGATCCTGACTTTGACGGTGCTCGTGACATACAACACCCCGCCGGCCGAGCTTTCTTGAAACTGCGGACCCGGGTCTTCATGAAGCTCAAGGAGCTCGATGACACACTCTCGCCAGAGAATAGAGACATCTGGCAGGCGGATGTCGAAGAGCAGAGGCAGATCTTCAAGAAGATCTTCGAAGACTGGTCCAAGGGGAAGCTCACAACTGGACGGGTCCTTGGCCTGCTGGACCGAAGGGGCATCGTAGAAGGAAAGAGAAAGTCTGGTGGTCGCCTCAGGGAGGCTGGTGAGATGTTCGCTGGGGTGGACCTCATGCAGATGCAGACCACGCAGGTCGCGAATGCCCTTGAGACCGCTCTCATGGACCTCGAGGATGTTGGTTGTCCTGTCGACTCGGACGCAAGGGTCATCACGGATCAGGCGTTGGACATGGTCGAGAAGATGCGCAACAGGTCTGACTACGACGCTTCAATGCTCCCGCCTGTTGTGAACAGGGCGATCTACGCGGTCCGGACCTGTAAGCACATCCCACCACGTGAAGCCCAGCGCATTGCAGGAGAGATTGCGATGGCTCTTGACACCTCACAGGAGATTGACCGTTACTGAACGGTTCCACTCCTGGGTCTGACAACCACACGGTGTCACTCGGATGACATCTGTTACACTTCAACCGCCTGTCAATGGTAATCCACAACCTGGCAGGCGGTTTTTCTTTTAAGAAAAGTTGAGAAACACCTGTCCACTTGCCTCCGAGTGAATTAACAGACTAAAGGAGCAAAAGATGGACATCAACCAAGCCGTCGAGATCTCTGAGTCCATCCGCGCAGCGGCGGAGGCCCACTGTCAACGCGTAGAAGTCGCAGGCTCGGTGCGACGGCGGAAGCCCAACGTGAAGGACATCGAGATCGTTGCTCGAGTCCGAGACTGGGAGGGTCTCTTCAGTTCACTCACGCAGTTCGGTGAGTTCATCAAGCCCGGCTGTCCGGACGTGATCCCGTGGCCTCCGAGGTCCGGAGCAAAGTACTTGCGTATGATGCTCCACTCCGGTGTGAAGCTCGACTTCTTCGTGGCTAACGAGAACAACTGGGGAGCCCTCTACATGATGAGGACTGGCGGTGCAACCGGTCCTGACGGCAACCCTTTCGACGGTTTCGTGCCCTCCATGTTCTCTCGCTGGAAGCGAGTCTCGGGCGGAGGACGGATGAGAGACTGTCTTCCCACCCTCCCGGACGGCCGCTCGGTCTCCGTGCCCGAGGAGGAGGACTTCTTCAGGCTCGTCGGTGTCGATTGGGTACCAGCGACCGATCGAGTCTCGTCTTCCGCAGTGAAGAAGCAGAAAGGTTACAAGCTCGACATCGAAAGCCTCAGCATCGTGGAGAACGCAAAGTGAACGAAAATCAGCAATGGTTTCATGATGTTACCGAAAGCGTCTACTACCGAGTCACACATTTTCGGCACTCGACTGGTCGGACAATGGAGGAATGGCTCTCCTCGAGCGGAGAGAAGTGGTACCTTGACCCTGGGGTGACACGTGAAACTCTCTTGTGGAATCACATCCTCACTCCGTGTGGACCGATCCCCGGAATGCTTAGCGACTGACGGGGGCCCGATGCCTCCGGCACCGCTCCCTCGACAACTTGTCCTTCAGCTCCCACGACTGGCGTCGGGTTCTCTCCTGGTTCCGGCATGTATCAATCCTCCTCTCATTGTAAATAATTTGCTCAAAAGTGCTCCGCCTATTCAAAAATTCGAAAATCTGTGGTATAATGATTTCACAGTGGAGGTAGGAATGCAAAACCTGGAAAGCGTCATCGACATCCTGGAAGCTCTCGAGTCTGACAACTCTCGTCTCTACAAGGAGTCGATACTTCTACCTCACCAGGGTGACACCACCCTGCAGCGCTTCTTCTCCCTCGCTTTCGACCCCTGGAAGAACTGGGGAGTCTCCAAGTACGACAAGGCGAAGACTCCCGGTCCCCGCGGTCACGGTGACGACCTCGTCACTGAGTTCCTCGACCTCCTCGTCCGCCTCGACAAGCGGGACCTGAAGGGTAACGCTGCACGGCAGGCAGTTTCCGATATCATTGCCTCCGGCGATTCACTCGCTCAGAAGTGGTTCGAGCGGATCCTCTGGCGAAACCTCCGTTGTGGAGTCTCGGTGACCACGGTCAACAAGTTCTGGCCCGGTACGGTGGTCCCTTTCGGAGTCGCTCTCGCACAGACTCTCCCCACCTGGGGCGTCAACGGAAATTTCGAGATCACCGAGAAGGTGGCCTATCCGGTCCGAGTCGAGGCGAAGCTTGACGGTCTCCGGTGCATTGCGGTGAAGCACGGTGGCGAGGTCACGATGTTCACCCGGAACGGCACGGTCCTCGAGACTCTCCCGCGCATCAAGGCGGCGATCGCGGCCCTCCCCGGTGACGACTTTGTCCTTGACGGGGAGGCAATGGGGGAGGACTGGAACGAGTCCGCATCGGTGGTCATGTCGGCAAAGTCGAAGAAGGACGACTCGATGATGCGATTCCACGTCTTCGACTGGGTTCCATTCACCGACTGGCAGGCACAGTCCACAAAGCTCACCTACGAGGAGCGTCTCCAGAGCCTGGTGGCCACGATCGGTGCCGGCCCCATGCTCGCGGAGGGACCCTTCCGGTACGTGAAGGCGAAGACCTGCGCCAACGAGGAGGAGCTCCGGTCCTTCTACTCCTCCTGCCTCGACGAGGGGTACGAGGGTGTGATGCTGAAAGACATGACGGCAACATACAAATGGAAGCGGACCGCGGACATTCTGAAGCTGAAGCCTGTGGCCACTGAGGAGGGTGTGGTGGTCGGCTGGTACAAGGCTTCGGAGGCCACGAAGCGAGCCGGTCAGTTCGGTGGATTCCGAGTCCTCACTCCTAACGGAATGGTCACCCGAGTCGGTGGCGGATACTCCGACAAGCTGAAGACCGAAGTCAATGAGAACCCCGAGTCCTGGATCGGTCGGATTGTGGAGTGTGAGCACCAGCCTCCCTTCACTCCGGACGGCAAGATGCGGTTCCCCGTGTTCTGCCGATTCAGAGACCCCTCTGACGTGGACCCGAAGGTCCTCAATGCATACGACAACTGGAAGGAGAGTGAATGAGCGGTCAACCCATCAGCCATTTCGTCACTTACAAGGAACCCGTCCCTTTGGCAAGGGAAGGTGAGGCGGGGATTATCTTCCGAAGTCACGTGGTGATGTCGGACGGACAGAATCTCATCATCTCGGACTCCCAACACGGAGCGGGGTTTGCCAGGGTCAACGAGACGCTGGTCTTCCGTTGTGACAGCGATGGGACAATAAAAAGCTGGTCCGAGGTCGGAGGCGGCAGGGAGCTCAGGACTGATGAGGTTGTGAAAGAGCTCAATGAATCAGGGTACTGGTCCTCGACAGAATAGCGTACAATGTCAACGGACGCGCAGCTCCTCTTGCTTACTCTTGTTCGAAATCAATTGCTAACTTTTCTCGCTTGAGGATAGTTATTGATGGGTTGGCGGACAACCCGCACCCAGAGGAGGAACCAAGCAATGGCATTGACACCTGACGAACTGATTGCACTGGCACCTGAAGTAGAGAGGCTCCTGAAGACTCTCAATGAGGCGCTGAAGAGGGACGCGGACGGTAAGGTCCATGTCACGAAACAGGAGCGCAAGCAGATTGGGAAGCTCATCGCAGGACTCTCCCTGAAGCTCGCGAAGGAAGCAATCGACTAGCTCGAGGCCGCTCCGATGCTTGCCCACCGCTTAGCGGTGGGCAAGTTTTTTTTGCAAGATTTGATCTTTCCTATTCCAATTTCGGGCGAACTGTGGTATACTGATAATACACGGAGGCAACCAATGCAGTTCAACCTCACCGAGATCGCCACCCTCGCTCAGGCCTACAAGGACGTCGGCCTCGGGCACACCTGGAACGCCACGTTCCTCGCGAACGTGGCCGCCGAGGGGAAGCAGCCCCGTGGTCGCGGTGTCGAGATCATGGCCGACCTCCTCCGAAAGGGTCCTCCCGAGTCCTGGCCCACCTGGTCGAAGGCAAAGGAGTACCTTCAGGTGGCCGAGGCCTGCACCGTCCCCACCGAGGCGCAGACTCTCCGGGACTTTGCCGGTCAGGTCTTCTCAGGCCGGGAGCTCACCGAGCGCCAGAAGGCCTACGCTGAGAGGCTCATGGCCGGAGCGGAACGCGTTGTGGAGATGGTGGAGGTCACCGAGGAGATCCAGAAACTCCTCTGGGCTCTTCAGGGCAAGATGAACTCCACCTCCCAGTGGTACTGGGGACAGCGCACGGCCACCTACAATCGTCTTCGTGGCGTCTTCAAAAAGGTCGGCATCGAGCGCCACACCTGCAATCCCACCATCGCCAAGGAGGACCTCGACTACCTCAAGGGAAGTTTCAAGGGGTTCGTTGCAGCTTGGGAAAAGGCCCCTGAGCACTATGGCGCTCTCTGTCAAGTCCACACCTCCCATGTCGGGGGAGCACTCCACCCAGCGGGGTGCATGGTGGATGCTCTCGTGATCGGCAATCGAGTCGGCGACAGCTACGGTCGAATTGTTGTCGACTGCCTCGTCAACGGTGCGGTGGTGCAGGCGGAAGTTGACAAGCTCAACTTTCCGCGAAAGCCCCGGAAGAAGAAGTCCGACACCGTGTAAAAGTGACACGGATAGTTATAATCCTGGTGTGGAGGCAGCTTGAAAGTCCCGATTCGAGTCACGAATATCGAGGAAGCCCCTGACGGAAGCGCGAAAGTCTGCATAGAGTTCGACGATGACGTGAAACACGTCCTCATGAAAGCATGGGGAATCACCGAGTGGGACGATGAGCGTGCCAACAAAGAGTTCCTGAAAGTGATCCGTGAATCCCTCAACGAGAACAAGGAGAAATATGCCTCTCAAGACTGAAATGAAGGTATCTCGAAAGAAGAAGAAGCTCGAGGAAGTCGATGCTCCGGCTGAGGCCGCCGTTGCCCCAGTCGAGTTCATCACGATGCAGGAGCTCCTTGCCGCAAGCGGCATGATGCCTGTCGGTGACGAGGAGGAGATGGAGCCCGAGGTCGACGAGTCCCCGAAGTGGGAAGTCCATGTCGATGGACACCCTGCGATGGAGGCACGCGGCACGAAGTTCTCCGTCTTCACGAACGGTGAGTCCCGTTCCGGCCAGATGGTTATCGATTTCCTCACGAAACCCGGTGTCAACTCGACCCTCTTCGGCTGGCTGGGTAAGCCGAGCGAGAAGAGGGTCCGGATGGTTGTCCGAGACCACGAGGAGAGCCTTATCGAGCAGTGGGAGATGCTCGGGACCCCGGTGGCAGTCGCTGTTGACGAGCTTGACCGTGAGTCGAAAGACCCCTGGTCCACCACGATTCAGCTGGCGGTGAAAGACATCAAGATCACCTGAGGAGATTTCCTCGAATGACTTTCCGCACGGCCTCTCTGAGGCCAATTGCGCTTTTAAGTGCAGCAATGGCCTTGGCGGCCTCCAGTGCGGTTTGCGGATCCTGGAGGTACCTCGCGATGTACTCCTCGTAACCCGGGAGGTAACGAGAGAACACTGGGTCTCCTGCCAATATAGTAACCAGGTCCTCGAAGCGGGTGATCTCTGCGGGTCCCGCAGGGATGCCGAGGGTCGAGATGATGACCCCAGGGTCCTCCGTCCTCTTCACCGTGACAACACCGTCCTGGGTCACCTGGACGCCGCCTGGGAATGATATCGTGATCTTGGTCGTGCCACCAGACTCCTTGGACTTCACCGAGGCGAGGTAGGCCAGCATGAGGTTACGGTAGACGCCCTTCACCCCCGAGCCGGTCCCCGACATGAGCCAGCCGGTGAGATCCGGGTTGCCTGAGAGCATCATATCGACCTGCACGAAGCGGTCCTGTGATCCCATGACGGGGATCATGAGAGCGATGTTCTGTCCTA
>Ga0181356_1000555_pt1 | contig 16183 bp, 14 predicted proteins | sample Fa13VDMM110SN_FD_130104 | JGI IMG/M metagenome (GOLD analysis project Ga0181356, IMG submission 130104) | Freshwater viral communities from Lake Michigan, USA - Fa13.VD.MM110.S.N | ecosystem: Environmental > Aquatic > Freshwater > Lake | place: USA: Michigan | collected 2013-09-24 | reverse complement strand
GTGAAGGAAACAGATACTTACAAGGTGAAGGACAACACATCACTTATAACTTTGCATTTGATGCAATGGTAACTCGTGAGACAGGTCGTGTTGAATTGATCCACTTGAAAGAATTAGATTTACCACAAACTAACTTAGAGTTTGGACAAAACAAAAAATCTACTCCAGTATTTATGGTGTTTGATGTTTCTCCAATGTCTGATGGTTCAATGGTAAACAACATCCGTGAGGTTCGTATGAAAGGTGCGCCTTCTATGACTTGGGGTTATATTGATGGAACTCGTCACCACTTAGGTTTTGCTAAGTCTCAAGGTATGAGCTCTGCTAACAAATTCCCAGGATACGAAATCTGGATGAAAGATCGTTGCGATGTATTCATCGAAGACTTGTCAAGAACTGTGTTGATCGAGGAAATCCCACAATTCTAATAATAAAATTCCGAGAAAGATCCCCTCACCTCCTCTCCCTCCCAGAGGGGATTGATCTCAACCCAGAGTGTTTGATATGGATAGTATCCAGGATCAAGTTCCTTCGATGGGACCACTCTACAAAATAAACCAAATTATTAAATTAACTACATTATGGGTAAAACAGGCAAAATCTCTACGATAAAACGTGAGTACAATAGTTCTCAACTGCAAACAATGGACAGTGGACTATCACAAAAAGGTATGACAAGAATTCCTGGAACAGGAGTTTTTAAATATCCTTATAAAGAATTAGATGGTAAATATAGAACAGGACTTGATCCAGATGCTACTTACATCAAACGTATAAAAGATGACACTGAAAGAGAACTTGAGACTGAGAGAGTAACAAATCTTAAAAAAAGACTTGAAGCCGAGATTGGTGATATTGATCTTGGACCTCGTTCAAAGTTTTGGAACTATGGATTATCACTTTCACCAGATGACCAAACTCACGTGCAAGCAGTTAAATTATTAGATGGTGATAACTATTTTGATCTTTCAAATGCTTTTCAAGAGATCGCCTTTTCATGGTTAAGAGTACACCCTACTATTGCATCTTCTTACCAAGCATGGGAAAGAGGAGAATATCCTGCAGAGACACAATTTTATATTGTTGATGATGAGATTGAAAGTGCTATACTTTACAAGAAAAAACAATTGATCAATAAAGCTATTGTGAAATTTGATTCTATGACTCCTGAGAAGAAACGTAAAGTTGGAAGACTTTTAGGACTTCCAGTTACAGAAGATACAAAAGAAGAAGTAGTGTACAACTTAGTAGACAATATATTGAAACAAACAGAATTTAAGAGTGGTAAATTCTCAGGATTAAATCCAATTGAAGTGTTCAATAGATTTGCTGACATGAAAGAAGCTTTACTCCATATTAAAGATTTAGTAAAACAAGCTGTAACACATTCAGTTTATAGAATCAAGCCAAATGGCAAGGTTTATGAAGGTGAGTTTGAAATAGCTAAAGACGAAGAAGATTTAATTAAATTCCTTGCAGATGATGATAACCAAGATGAGTTATTGACATTAGAAGGCAAATTGAAAACTAAAAAACTAGCTGCTATTTAAGTGGTTAGTTTTTAAAAATATAAGAGAATATGATACCAGTAGATAGTTTATTATACAAGATCGATCAGAAACTAAATAAACTGTCAACTAATGCACATCAACAAATTCAACTAGAAGACAAGATCTTAGCTCTGAATGAAGCTCAGATTAAGTTGATTAAACAAAAAATTGATGGCCTTAGTGTTGCTAGTGGATTAGGAATGGATTCTTTTAAAAAGCGTTATGAAGACTTACAGAGTCTTATATTAGATTATAATCATCAACCGTTAACATTAACATTAGAAGATCCTAATTTAAATCAATGGTCTGCTAATGTTCACCTACTTGAACCAAAATACATGTTCTATGTTGACAGTTATGCATTAGCTGATAAAGGAAGATGTAAAGATAGAAAGATATGGATTAACAGAGATCTTGCCAAACATGGTGATCTTCAGTTTATTCTTAACAACGATCATTACAAACCAAGCTTTGAGTATCAAGAGACATTTAACTTTCTTGCTTCTGATAAAATTTCTGTATTCACTGATGGTACATTTACATTTAAGAATATACAGATAATGTACATGAGATACCCAGTGTATATAAATAAGACAGGATATATTATGTTAGATGGCATACCATCATATGATGCTGATTGTGAACTTGAAACATACCTAGAAGATGAGTTGTTAGACTTAACAGTACAGAATCTAGCAATGTATACTGAAAACGCTGCAGCTGTACAAAGTGCTCAGTTCAGAATACAAACAAACGAATAAATTTTTAACTTAATAAATAAACAAAAATGGCTGATTTTTCATTAACCACGGTATTCGTGGTTCCAGTAGGGCAAACTGCACTCCCTAGCTCTGGTTCAACCCAAGACCTAACTGCAGGTCAAGTGGGTATTTTTAGAAGTGATTATACTCTAGCAACAGCTGGGAATATTGCTGCTTCTCCTTACTTCTACGTAGCTCAAGGTAGAACAAACACTTATTTACAAGGCTCTAAAAGATCTGACAAGATCAAAGGATGTCCTTCAGGATCTGGTTGTAGTTCAAATGTAACAGAATGGTACAAAGTATCAGGATGTCCTACAGCTGCAAACCAAATTACTGATGTAACTGATTTCACTGTACAATGTGGAGAAATTATCACGTTAACTTTACGTGCACACTCTTCTTACATTGATACATTATATTTCAATGGATTTACACGTTCAGTAACGATTAATGCTCCATGTTGTGGTTGTGACGAAAATCCATGTGATGATGTAAGTGATAACACTATCATTAACTTATTGATTGCAAAACTTACACAACAAGCTCCTGGTATCAACCCTGATAACATTAACTTCAATACATTCTATACATTTGAAAATGTAGGTGGAACTATCTTACGTATTACAGGAAAACCATTAACTAAATATGGTCAACCATGTGATGTTGCTGCGTTCCCTTTTGAATATGACAGAATGTCTTTTAGAACTTTTGTTTTTTCTGGTCCTGCTACCACTGCTGACTTTATTGTTGCTGATGCTTGTAACTTTGTTGCTCAACCAATCATTACACAACGTGCTTCTTATGCTACTGGTACTTCTGAAGAAATTGCTCAATTAGAGAAAAACTTCTACAGCTACCAAGCTGGTTACTTGAAACATTTATATAGAATGGGTGGATATAACGAGAACTTCGAGTCTTGGGTATCTACTGGTGTTACTTATAACACATTCTATATCAGATTCAACGAGTATAACAAATCTGAGTACCAATGGGGTGATTACATCATGGAAGATTCAACAGTGATCATTGCTGCTCCAAATTCTATTACAAGTGGTATTTCTGCTGCAATTGAGGCTGTATTAGTTGCTGGTTTAGGTACTGTAGTAGATCAAGGTATTCCTTGTATCACTACCACTACAACTACATCTAGTGCTCCTGCTTCTACTACAACTAGTACTTCTACATTGATTCCTTAAGAATAAAAAGAAGTAAAAAAATTATTAAAATAACCTATGCCAGGGGGAAAGAGGATACACTCATATTCCTCTGGCATATTTATTGAAAAAAACATGGCAAACTTACAATTAGATATAATAGTAGTCCCTACTTATAATGTATTTACACTTGGTGTTACAGACGCTTCTGTATATCCTACCAATCCTCCAGTGGTGTCAGCACCATTTATTGAGATTGATATACCAGGATTTGGAACCAAAATTTTACCATTTGTTCCTAATGAAACTAATGTATTTACATCTTCTAATTTAGGAATTACAGAACCTGGTTGTAATCAACCTCTTCCTGATGGAATATATAGATTAAAATATTCTGTTGCTCCTGCATATGCAAACTATGTAGAGAAGACAATATTACGCGTTGATAAGCTTCAAGAAAAGTTTGACAATGCTTTCCTTCAATTAAATATGATGGAGTGTGACAGAGCCTTAAGAACACAATCTAGTGTACAATTGAATACAATCAACTTCTTTATTCAAGGAGCGATTGCAGCAGCTAACAACTGCGCAGAATTTGAATCAAACACATTGTATACTCAGGCAGATAATATGTTAAACAACTTTTTAAAATCCAACTGTGGTTGTTCTGGTAACAACTACTTATTAAACTTTTATTAATTATGGCACAATGTTCAGGATGTGGAGCTAAAGTGGGGTGCGGTTGTCAATTGACAAACGGAATGTGTGGAGCCTGCGCTTCTAAAGCAAATAAATAAAAATTGATATTATGTTATCACCGAGACTATCAAATTGCCCAGAATGTGCTGACATTCCATCTCTACTTAAAAAGATAGATTGCAAGTTAGCAGAACTTGGTAATAATTTGTACAACAATGTGTCATACATATTGAACAAACCTGTGCCTGCTGGTGACATTCTTCAGTTAATAGGATATAGGAGAATATTACAATATAAATATGTAAACCCAAACTATGCACATAGGTACTCTGTACAGATGATTGCTAGTAGGGTTATTCGTCTTACAGCAGGATGTGTTAGTAAATGTAACACACCAGAGCCTTGTTTGGAAGAGTCTTGTGATGTTGATGTAGTGTTAAATCCTACAACAACTAGCACTAGCACATTAACAACTTGTAAATCATATTTATTATACAACACTGCAAATTCTGCAGAATCATTCTTGATTGGTAATTGCAATACAGGAGAACCAGAAACAATCACTTTACAAGGACTATCAAGTGTTTGTATAGAAACAATAGTAGCTCTTAATGTATCATCAAATATTGTAGTGATAGAAAAAGATTCTTGTACTACATCTACAACTAGTACCAGTAGTTCAACAACCACTAGTACTACTACAGTAGCACCAACTACAACTACCACAAGTTCTAGTTCTAGTTCTAGTTCTACAACTACTACCACTACAACTGCACTTTAAACCTTTTAAAAATAAATAATATGTCCAATTGCTCAAATTGTTATAACGGATGTACAGAGATTGTCTCTGACAGATGTGTTAAATATACAGGAATAAATGTTCCTATATTAGGAATCCAAACTGGTGATTCTCTATCATTTGTTGAACAAGCTTTAATTACTTTTCTTACATCTACATTAGATGGTACAGGAGTGAAAATTAATCTTGCACCTACAGTGATTTGTGAACTTGTACAACAATATCTTCCTACATGTGGAGATCTTTCTATTGTAGATATATCAAAAGCTCTTATAGAGGCTGCTTGTGATCTTCAAGAACAAGTTGATGCTATTGTTGCAGAGCTTGCTATATTAAATGCTGATTATACAATTGACTGTTTAACAGGTGTTACAGCTTCTTCAGATACACACGCTATTGTACAAGCTGTAATAAATAAACTATGTCAAGTTCAAGTTGATCTAACCGCTATCACTCTTGAACTTCATACACAATATGTTAGATATGATGAACTTGATGCATTGATTCAAGATTATTTAGATAATAACATTGGTGCAAATTTGATCTCTAATAGAATGGTTCCTTATGCTGTAGTTGAATATTACGGACCTAGAACTTATTTTGATGGAACAGGTGCAGGCATGGGTGATTGGGATAGAATATTTTTATGTAATGGATTGAATGGTACACCAGATAAACGAGGAGTGGTAGGAGTTGGTATAACAGATGGTTCAATGTTAGGACTTTCAATGCCTATACAGACCAATCCATTGTCAGGAAATCCTACATATAGTTTATCTTCAACAATAATTGGTACTAATAGTGTTGTATTAACTACTGCTCAAATGCCTTCGCATACACACGTTGCTACTGTCACAATTAATGATCCTGGTCATAAACATGATATATTAGGAATTTCTGGAGGAGACAACAATGATAACAATAATATAGTTAGATTTGCTGGAGGAGATAAAGCTCAAGGGGAGACTGGATTTTATTTTACAAATACTGATGGTTGTCAAATTAGTGCAACTGGATTAAAAGGAACAGCTGCAGGAATTGATCAAAATGTACTTATTTCAAATTCAAATCAAGGAGGAGGGAACTCACATCCAAATTACCAACCTGGATTAGGTTGTTACTATATTCAATACAGACCTTAATAAATCAATAAGATATGTCACATCCTTTTTTACCAGTTAATCCTTGCTGTACAGATGTAGTTTTAAATAGTCCTTGTGGATGCAGTTCTACACTTCCTAATAGTGGTTGTGGACAAGATCCGTGTGGAACTAATGTAATTGTATCTAGTAATGTACTTTATGATGGTCCTGTATTAGATTGCATTATAGTTGAGCCATGTGATACACTTAACGTGATATTACAAAAGATTGATGAGATTATATGTAACTTACTTATTCAAATTAACACATTGAATATTCAAATTAGTAACATCACTACACAGATAATAAATATTCAAGGTGATATTATTAATATAAATAATACATTAGCTGAATGTTGTGTAACTACAACTACTACTACAACAAGTTGTCCTTGTACTACATATGGATATGTTGGACCAAGATTTAATCCTGGTACAATTACATATGTAGAATGCGACACATTAGAGCCAATTACAGACACTGCATCTAGCACTGTTCAATTTGTTTGTGTTGATAACAACTATCCAATTATAGAAATTGGTTCAATTAATGTTATAGATACACAAGACTGTTGTTCAAACACTACAACGACTACTACCACTGCTATTCCAATAAATCCATTTTGTTATGAAGTTACAGCTGTAAATAGATGTACTGTTTATTGGACTGATGCAAATGGTAATCCTCAATCACAAAACCTTACAGATGCTACAATCAATATTTGTGCTGACGAAGATTCTATTGCAAGTTCTTGTGGAGCTGGTGGAGGCATAACTATAACTGGAGGAACTGTTGTTTGTACAAACGATGTAATTTGTCAACCACCTACAACTACTACCACTACAACAACACCTTGTAACTGTGTTACATTTACTAATACAGACGACACTATATTAGATTATAATATTTCATATAATGATTGTCTTGGAGAGTTTGTTGAAACTACAATTTCTGCATCTGAGGTATTACAATTTTGTGGATGTTGTGGTGTAGCAGATAGTGAGTTAGTAATAGTAACAACTGGAGGAGCTTGTATTGCTGAAGTATGTCCAACAACAACTACTACCACTACATTGGCATGTGTTTCTTATATATTACAAAGTACAGGTGCTGGTGAAGCAAGTAATGAATGGGAAGCATTTGCTTGTAATTCAAATATTTCAGTGAGTGGAACAATTCCTTTCCCTGGAACAATGGAAACTGGATGTATTACAGAAGGTTCATTATTACTTGGTGCTAATTTAGAAGTTGTTTCTGATGCACCTTGTGAAGGAGTTAGTTGTGAAGCATTTGACATACAAGGACTTTCTCCTGTAGGATCATGGGATGCTATTGATTGTTTAGGTAATCCAGTTGGTGATATTGCTCCTAGTGGTGTCACTGTTCCTACAGGATGTATTATTCCTCAAACATTAGTTTTAGATAATGCATACATAAAAACTTATCTTGGGCCATGTGGATCAACAACAACGACCACTTCTTCTTCTTCTACAACAACATCTACAACAACACGTATTCCTACAAGTTTTAAATATTATTTAACTAACGCTTATATTTCACCAGCATTAGCATGTGCTGAAGTAACTTTTCCAATAAGTGTGTATTCAGATGACGCATCTCTTAATTTAGGATCTACTTTGTATACAGACTTGGCATTAACTATTCCTTTTCCAGGAGGTACAAGATGGTATCAAGAATCTTTGAGTGGTATATCTTTTGCTATTCTTAATAGTGGAGTTATTGCTAGTGACTTTACTTGTTAATATTTTAAAGCTAAATTTATAAACATGGCTAATTGTCCTCAAATAAATAATACAACCATAATAGGAACGAGTGCTGTCACATATGATGGCACTCCGCTTCCTTGTACAGGTGTAAACGCATGTGATGATCTAAACACGATCCTTACTAAGTTTGATAATGTTATATGCTCAGTTGTAGATAGTGTAAATATTATTAGAGAAGAAGTAATTAATATTACCGAGGACTTAATGATTATTATAGATGATGTAGAGAACATACAGAATCAACTCTTTATATGTTGTCCTATTTGTGAGTTCACAGGTACAGCTAATGAGTTGCCTGTTTGTAATTTTACTGGAGAAGCTAATCAACTTCCAGATCCTACAACCACTACAACAACTAGTTCATCTACATCTACATCTACATCTACTACCACTTCTACTTCAACAAGTACAACCACTTCTACTTCAACAAGTACATCAACTACTACATCAACCACCACAGGTACTCCTCCAGCTTATTACTCATTTAACGTATCTTCTCCAGGAGGAGAATCTTCTGGACTAGCTTGTGCAGAAATAGAATTTGGATTTACTGTATATTCAGATCTATATCCATTAGATTTTGGCCATACAGTTTATACAGATACTGGTTTGACTGCCGAATTGGTAGGAGGTAATTTATGGTACTTATGGGGAATAGAAGGCACAGCATATCAAATAGGTAACGATGGAGTAATTACTGCTTTCTTTAACTGCCCTTAAAATTAATAAAATATGACAGTATTAATAACATTAACAACAGCTGGAGCTGATTCAGGTCCTTTTGATTTATATTCAAATCTTGATGGATATGTTTCAGCATTTGAAACAGGAGTGCCAAAAGCATCATTGCTTGCAGGATATTCTTCTTCATTAGTTCCTGATTTTACACTAACAATTAGAGTGAAGTCTGTAGGAGATTGTAACAATTACATTGATATTCCATTATATGGAACCACTACAACTAGTACAAGTAGCAGTAGTACAAGTAGCACAACTACAACAAGTACTACTATTGCTAACACTTGTTATGCATTTGAAAGTGATCCATATACAACTACATTTACAGCACAGTATATAGATTGTGATGGTATTATTCAAACAGTTAGTGATACATGTTTCTCTATATCTTGTACATACACATTGTGTGGGTTAGCTGTATTATCTAGTAGCACACCTATGAGTATTGTAGCAGTTTGTACAACAACAACAACCACTACTGTAGCCCCAACAACCACTACTAGCACTACAATAGCTCCTACAACCACTACAACAACCACTCCTTAATAATAAATAAATAAGACATGACAGTATTAATAACATTGGTTATACCAATTGGTGGAGACTCTGGTCCATTCAATCTTTTTTCTAATTTAGATGGATACACTGTTCCATTTGCAACAAATATATCTGCAGCAGCTTTGCAGGCTGGATATACATCTACAGTTGTTCCTGAAGGGACCACTACAATTAGAGTAGTATCTACAGGAGTTTGTACAAACTATATTGATATACTAGTGAATGTACTTCCTACCACTACAACAACAAGTAGTAGCAGTACGTCAACTACCACTAGTACATCCACTTCTACTAGTACGTCTACTAGCACAAGCACGTCTACTAGCACAAGCACGTCTACTAGTACATCTACATCTAGTACTACTACAACCACTACAACTGCTCCTCCTATACCTGAGTCTGTTTTTAGAGTAAGAGGAGGTCTTGATGTATTTCCTTGTACAGATGGAGCTGATGCTTATGTACCAGTAGGTTCTGGAGGATTTGTAGTAGGAGATATAATACAATATGTTAGACTTCTTGATACTGCAAATGTTATTTGTGGTGAGATTATGGCACTTGACACTCAAGTTCCAGATGCATATATTTTTAGTCTTACACCAGTGGATGTATGTGGTAACCCAACTTATTGCAATATTCCAAATCCAGGATAAAAATTTAAATAAAAAATCCTTGTTTTGTTGGTTTTACAAGGTTTCTCCTCAAGATCTTCTTGGGGAGTTTTTGTTTCTAACTAATTTAGTTATAATTAATTTTAGCTCTAACCAAAATTATTTGGAATATATAAAAACTATTCTTTATCTTTACAATATTTTTTTAACTAATATAAATACATATGTCTGAAAATCAAAGCTTGTTATATCAATTAGAAGAGTTATTAGGTCAGAAGAAAAGTAAAAAATTCTACGCTGAGAAATTAGGGATAAGTGAATATGAAGTGAATGAGCTCATGAAGGAGCTTAGAGAAAAAGATACAGAACCTACATTAAAAAACTACACAGAAGAACGTAAAGTCAATGTTGAAAAAGGTACAATAGAAAGTACAATAGTTATTGACTATGAACCTAAAGATGATATTGAGTTAGCTCAACTACATAAGATAAACCTAGACAAGTATGTGATTACAAACTACTGGTCTAAAATGTTACCAAGTGGAAAGTTTACTTCCTCAGTCTTTTCAAAGAAGAAAGAAGCAAAAGATTACTCACCAGAGGACTTTGCTAGATTCTTAGAAAACTACAAACCAAAAAACATAGAGATTACTAAACCAGGTTTTCACATACATAAAAATCTTGTAGATGTAGAAATCTCTATAGCTGATTACCATTTAGCTAAGAAAACAATAGATGGTGACAACAGTCCACAAACAAGAGCTAAAAGATATTTTGATGTGGCTCAATCTTTGATTGAGAAAGTGAAAGCTAATTATGATGTAGATACAGTGATACTTCCTATATCAAATGATTTCTTTCATACAGATAACTATCAAAACCAAACTACACAGGGTACACCACAAGATACTATAATGGACTACTCAGAAGAGTATGAACTAGGTTTCAATGTCTTAGTTGAGACTATTAATATGTTAAGAGAGTATGCTAATCAAGTTGTTGTAGTCTTAGTACAAGGAAACCATGACAGAACTAAATCTTTTTATCTAGCGCACGCACTAGATGTATTCTTTAAAGAAGCTATGGATGTAGAGTTTATGAGAGAACATTCAGTTATCAAAGGAATATCGTTAGGAAATACATTCATTGGTTGGCATCATGGTAACTGTAAGTTGGAAGATCTTCCATTGTTGTTTGCAACACATCCAGAATACAGCAAAGCATTTGGTAATGCTAAATACAGAGAGGTGCACACAGGAGACAAACATCACTACATGGCTAAAGAAGTCAAAGGGGTGAGAATACAACAAATGCCTAGCCTATCAGGAATTGATAGATGGCACTTAGATAATAACTTTGTAAATTCAGTAAGAGCTGCTCTAGCATTAGTATATGATATAGAGCTTGGTAAAGTTGCTGAATTTGAAACTAGAATATAATTATGGCAACATTAAGAAAATTAGTAAGTGATGTTAGAAGTGTTCATAAGATACTTTCTACAGATGCACTTATTACAGATAGAGCGATTGCTTCTGAAATAAGAAATAACGCTTTGATGTTAATCAAAAGAGAAACTAATCTTAGAAAACTTTGGGCTACTGATACATTATTTACAACTATTCCTTGTTTAGAAATGATTGAAGTGCCTATTTCTGAATGTTGTAACTACGTAGATGAATGTAGTATTGCTAGAACTAAATTTAAACTCCCACGTATATCAGAAGGTAATTACCAATATGTAATACAAGGAGTTTATTCTATTAACGCATTAAGTGGTCAAGGAAAGAAGTTAAAAGAAATTTCTGTTAATAGATATATAAATCTATTGAAACTTCCTGTAATCAAGAAAGAAGAGTATTTCTGGATATCTAATGGATATCTATATGTAAACAATCCTCTACTTAAATCAATTAGATTTGTAGCGTTCTTTGAAGAAGATGTAGATAATGATATTCTCTATCCAGAATGTGGATGTGGAACACCAGACTATACAAACGAACAGTTGTGTATAAATCCATTAGATAAAGAGTTTCCTTGTCCAGGATATCTAGAACAACAAGTGTTACAATTAACTTCGCAGAAGTTATTATCTACATATTTCAACATTAAAACAGACATGAGTCAAGAAGGAATAGATGGTCAAGCACCAAATTCAAAACCAACTAATTAATGAGGACAAAGATTGATTGGAGGAGTGCTAGTAAAGACAGTTACAATAATTTCTGTAAAAAACATCCATCTGTAAAACTATCATATAATGAATGGAGAAATGTACTATACACCTACAATGAATCTTTTAAAGAATACATATTAGAAACAGGCGAGAAGGTGAAACTTCCTTTTGGATTTGGAGAGTTCTCTATCAATAAAAAGAAAAGAAGAAAGCTAAAGAATAACGTAGATGGTAAAGAGTTTGTTAATCTCCCAATAGATTGGCAAAAGACCAGAGAAAAAGGAAAGGTGATATACAACTTCAACTATCACACAGAAGGATTCTTTTTTGGTTGGATGTGGTTTAAATCCACAGCACGTTTTAAAAACTCTGACTTATGGTATTTCAAACCTTCTAGACTTACATCAAGACTTCTGTCACACTACTTAAAGACCAACGACAAGTATCAATACATTTATAATCAATGGAAACCATAAATTATGTCGTACTACTATAAATACAATTTCGTATCCCCAGAGCCAGTCTATTCAACTGTTAAAGAAGAACTTAAAAGTTATTTCGATACTGGTGCAGTGGATGATCTTTTATTTCCTACATACTTAGACAAAGCTCTAAAGAAATTGGGAAGAACATCTTTTGTAATTAGTGAAGAAATTTTATTCATAGAAGATTTTCAGGCTAGACTTCCTGATAACTTCTACGCTGTAAGAGAAGCTTGGTTGTGCACACAAGTGGCAGGTTATCCATATCAATCAGCTAACTCATTCTACTCACAAGCAGCCTCTGCTACAACAATTCAAGTGGCTCCATTAACTATTGGAGGAACTCCTTGTAATAGACCTGGTTGTCAAGTTCCACAATGTGATGGTACATGTATGCCAGAACTTGTACAAGCTGTGTATAAAACAAATAATCAGGTGGCTAGATCATATACTCATGAGTATTTACTTAAGCCTGGAAACATCTCTGCAAGACAAAATTGTGGAGTGGACTATACAAGTGCGTGGGACTTCTACGCTGAAGCTCCACCTGTTCATCAGTTTACACCTGGTGCTGCTAGTCATGACTCATTTGATATTAGAGATAATAAGTTTGTAACCAACTTCAGAAATGGAACAGTTCACTTATTATTCTATGCTACAGAATATGATGAAATAGGAAATCAAATGATTCCTGACAACTATCGTATTAGAGAGTATGTAGAAGCATTCATCAAGTTTAAAGTGTTTGAAATGCTTACAAATCAAACTAATGATGAAACTTTCAATCAGTTACAGCAAAAGATGATGTATCATAAGCAAGCTTATGAAGAAGCCTACATCATGGCTGATATTGAGATTAAGAAAAAAACTCCTTGGGAGAGACAGAGAAGAATCAAAAATGATCTTAATAGATTTAATATGTATGAACTTCCAAACCGTACTAATAGATACGGTAGAAGACGTAATAACTAATATACATCATGGCTGAAGAACAATCAAAAAATAACATAAGTCAAGAGTATGCTTCTGCAACTGCTGGTTTAAACTTAGATAGTACAATCAATCAAGTTAAGCAAGGCTCGTTAACTTATGCATTGAATGCTGCTATTGAAAACTTTGATGGTAATATAGTTAATTATCAAAACGAGTTAGGTAATGATTTATGTGTCACCTTCCCAAAATCTTATTTACTAATTGGTACTCATTTTATTAATGAGAAGAGTAAGCACATATTCTTTCTTGTAAATCCTTTGACATCAATGAGTCAAATTGGATATATGGATAATAGCGATTGTATCTACCATGTATTAGTAGAGGCAGCTTGTCTTAATTTTAATGTAGCCTACCCTATTCATAAAGTTGTACATAAGATAACCAATTGCACCATAGAGATATATTGGACAGATGGATTTAATCCAAGAAGATGGTTGGACATTAACAACATTCCATATCTATTGGTATTTGATACAGACTTGTGTAATTCTAGATATACAGATGAATTAGATTGTAATCAGATTAAAATACAACCTAACTTCTCCATCCCACAACTTGCAGTTACAAATGTTGTATCTGGAGGAAGTCTTATATCAGGAACCTATCAGTTTGCTATACAATATTGTGATGCTGTAGGTAACTCATACACTTCTTATTATTCTGTAACCAATCCTACTCCTATAATAGATACAAATATAGCAACAGTAAATTTTAACACTGAAGTGAGTAAATCTATTGTTGTTAATATAACAGACCTTGATGTTACAGGGCAATTTCAATATTACAATTTAGCTGTAATTAAAACAATTAATAACGTTTCATCTGTTGAGCTAGTAGGTACATATTTTATTGAGCAAAATAATGATCAAGTTACATACACTGGAGAGGATAAAACTCCAACACAATTGTCAATATCTGATATATTTGAAAAGTTTCCATATTATGATATAGCGCAAGATCTTACATCTGTGCAAGATGTTCTTGTATGGGATAATCTTACATCTATTAGTAGACTTAATTATCAATCAATAGCTAATCAAATAGATGTTCAATGGGAAACATATAGAATTCCTGCCAATGAAAACTATGCTGATGAATTAAATGCTACAAACTTACGTGGATATCTGCGTGATGAAGTGTATGCATTTGAAATAGTGTTCCTGTTAAAGAATGGAAAACAAACAGATAGTTTTCATATTCCAGGAAGAATAAAAAATTATAACGAGTTTTCTCAACCAGATGTACCAAATACAAATTCTGACTTTATAGGTGAACCTGATTATTATTTAATTGATCCTATAACAGGACAAAATATTGGATATAGTCCGTATTGGAAAATATACAACACTGCTTCTTTTACAGGATTCTCTCAAGACTATTCACCAGATATTGATTACAAAGGACCATATCAATATGGTGAAATGGCTTATTGGGAATCTATAGAAGAATATCCATGTAATGTGGACATATGGGGAGAACTTGCAGGTCAGCCTATTAGACATCATAAGTTTCCAGATGTATTAGTTTCTCCCATAAATGAATCAAAAATATTTTCAGGTGAAGCATCGATGGTTATGGGAAATGATGCTGTATTTCCTATTGGTCTTAAAATAGATATTGGACAGATTTCAAGTCTTGTTTACAATTCTAATTTAACCGATGATGAGAAAAGTGAGATAGCAGCATTTAAAATAGTAAGAGGTAACAGAGGTGTACATAAATCTATTGTAGCTAAAGGTATTCTTAGAAACGTTAACTCTTATGAAAGAGAAGGACAATACTATTACTATCCAAACTATCCATATAATGAAGTGGGTCCTGATGATGATCCTTTCTTGAATGAAATAAATAACGCTTGGATAGAGATATGTGAACCTTGGGAAATTAATGTAATGGCATTTAATTTACCTGAGGGTGCTCCTGTTTTTACATATGCAGAAGTTGAATACACTAATTGTAACAATGATAGAACTGCAAATCAAAAATATACAACATTAGGTAAAAGAACATTATGTTCAATCACTAGACCTATACCACAAGGCACTGGACCATTTAATAGAATGCGTGTTCGTGCAGCAGATCGTGAAGAACCTGTTCCTGGAACAGTAATGAATGTATCACCTGAAAACTACGATGTATGGCAAGTTACAGTTGGATTTAATGATCTTGGATTTGGAAAACCTGGATATAGAGTGGGGTGGCAAGATACAGTGATGGGATTGTCATCTGAGTGGGTACCTGGTGGAATCTTTGGTGGTAGAAGTTTTATATTAAATTGTGTAGAAGGATCCACTCCTTTTAATGAATCAAATAATGGAAATCAAGTATTCAGGTTAGTAGAAGAAGTTAGAGTGGATGATTGTAAAGAGGAAGTTCCTCAAAAGCCTATTTCTGCTAAACCAGAACTTGCATATAGACAAGTATTTAATTCTCCTGAAACATCTTTTGGACAACCCTTCTTAGGAGATATTCTTAAGTTGGAGAATGTTATGTTTGGTAAAGGGCTTGCTCATTTTGTTGAAGTGAGAGGTAATGCTAAATATAAACTTCTTACAGAAGAAGCACAAAGAGATGCTCTTAAAGCTTCTCAAACAGTTGGAGCTATAACTACAGGATTCAACGCAACAGCAATGTTCACCACATACCAATCATATCTAACTATTTATATTAATGGTATTACCAGAAGAAACTATGCTTATTCATATAACTCAATAGCTGATTATAATTATAGTT
>Ga0181356_1000554_pt1 | contig 16197 bp, 18 predicted proteins | sample Fa13VDMM110SN_FD_130104 | JGI IMG/M metagenome (GOLD analysis project Ga0181356, IMG submission 130104) | Freshwater viral communities from Lake Michigan, USA - Fa13.VD.MM110.S.N | ecosystem: Environmental > Aquatic > Freshwater > Lake | place: USA: Michigan | collected 2013-09-24 | reverse complement strand
TAAGCCTGGATCTTGTCCAGCGTGTCGCTAGATTACTAAAGTCGCTGCTTCAGCTTCAGTTAGCGGCTCACCGGCTACTAGCTTGGCCCTAGCGCTGTCCTTTAGCGCCTTCAGATCAGCCTCGGCAGCCTTGCGAGCTGCTTCCTGAGCTTCGTAAGCTAGGCGGTCAGTTTCTCGCTGTGCTAGTTCCTCGGTTGTTAGAGGTACTGTTGTTGCTTCGCCTGTTGAGCAGTCCACTACTAGCTTGGTTAGGATTTCTGTCATTTTTTTTCTTTCTTGTTATGAGGTGGTGACTATTCCGTCAGAGCCTTTTAGAACGCCGTATAAGGAAATAGTTGAGCCGACTACAAAGTTTCCGTCAGAGGAATCTAATTGGACTGATGTTATAGCAGCTGTATCATTCCAAAGTCCAGCACTAATGGCACTAGCGTTAGCTGAGGCGTTTGTTTCTCTAACAGAGTCTGTGCTAAATGATTTGCTGTGTGTGCTGCCTGTGTAATTAGGAATGTAAATACTGCTGTTGCTAAATTTATTTGCTGTATCATTTGCGGTATTTAGGTCACCAGCGTATCGAACTAGTGAGCTGGCAGAACCAGTGCCACCTGAACCCAAACCATACAACCAGCGAGCGGTAAAATTGGCTGTGTTTGAGTTGAATCCAAGGTTGATGTTTACATAAGCGTCTGTGCTGGTAGAGCGTAAAGAACACAGAATAATCAAATCAGTAAAAGTAGAAGGAATAGCTGTGAACTCGATCTGCGCGGCAGCAGAAGCTAGGGTTTTAGATTCTATGAGTTTCATTAGGCGATTACTCCATAAAGGCTAAGTGTGCTACCAGAAGCAAACCCGTTAGCGTCTGGAAACACTCGGAAGGATGTAATGGCTGCTGTGTTAGCCCAACGACCAGCAATCATTTCAAAAGCATTAGAGGCTCCACCTGTTCTTGATAAGTAGGTCTTATGTTTGTCTGTTGCTGAGTAATCCATAAAGCTGGCAACCGTCTGAGAGCGGCTAGCGTACATAAGTCCAAATCGTCTTGCCTCAGTTCCTGAAGCAGTATTTGAGCCATCTCCATTAGCAAAAACAGCAGAGTAGTTTCCAGATGTTGTATCGCCGTTGAAATTTACTCTTATGACTTCACCGGCACCAGCCGAAACTACTCCTGATAAAACAAAAATCAAATCTCGGTAAGTTGCTGGAATAGAAGAAAAGGTGACGGAAGCTGCTGATGAACCAAGAGTCACAGTAGCTAGGGGTGTGTAAGTAGGCGTTGGCATTGTTATCCCTTTATTCCGTAGAGAGAGAAGCGACTAAGAGCAGCAAAGTTATTAGCGGAAGCGGTCAGAGTCAAAGATGAAACAGCAGTAGTTTGATTGTAAAGACCACTCGACAAGTAAATCCTGTTTATGTTGTCTGCCATACCATACAAAGCTCTGATGGTTTTGTTCTTTGATGTGCTGCTGTAATCCAAAATGTCAATTACCCCAGCGTTTACAGTGTTAGCCTCACCGCTATTAGACATTGACTCGACTAGCTGAATTGCCGTTTGGGAAGTTGAGCTGGCTGTTGCGCTAACTGCAGAACCATTACCAAGCAAGCTATGCCTAATGTAAACACCAGAGGTAATTCCGTTCATTGTGATGTTCATTTGTGTAGCACTCGATGAGTTTTTAGCTGTGTATCTTATTTGCAAGTGTTTGTAAGTTGCAGGGATAGAGGTAAAGTCAATGACTCCTGACGAGCCTGTGCCAAAAGCAGTAGAGATTAGCTCAAAGCTCGTATCTGCTACACCCCCACCAGCAAGAATTCCTAAAGGTATAAGCATTAGGCAATTTCTCCAATCAGCAATGCTGTTGTCGTTGAAGTAAAGAATAAAGTAGCGCCAGCAAACTGCTTGTTAATAGTTACTTTGCTGTCCTTACTACTGATCGTCAGCCCGCTACCAGCAAAAGTAATGACACCAGTTCCAGTGTTTACAACGTCAACTCTAGTTCCAGCAGGGATAGTGCTAGCTGGCACTGTAATGGTAAAAGTTCCATTAGCTTGAATCAGATCGTTAGTATCGCCAGCTACAAGGGTGTAGTTGGCAGTCTTGCTAGAGATCTGAGTTGGTAAAGTTCTTACGTAGTCAGCTAGCCCAACAACTTCTGTTGCGTCAATCTGGCCTAGGTTGTTGCTAACCCAAGCAGTACCGGTCCACTTGTACGAAGAGTTACCAGCGGTAAATACGGAATCTACAGCCGGGCTGTTTGGGAAATCAATGGTTGCCATTATTTAATCCTTACGCCGCTACGTCGCCAGTTACTAGGTACTCTCCGGATGCAACGCAAGTGATTGCAACAACTGAGTATTGCTTGTTTGATTTCAACTTGTTGTCAACGCTGCGAAGTGTAGCACCTGCGCTTGCTGCAAAGGTGATCTGCCCAGCACCAAATTGAATAAACTGCACTGACTCACCAATAGCAAGTACGTTAGCGATTGTCATTGTCACGGCAGTTGCTGAAGTAGATCTAATAAAACTGTTCTCGTCGGTAGCAAGAATTGTGTAGCCAGAAGCCTTGTCGCTGACGGTAGTTGCAACCTGCTTCATGTTGATTGCAAGCAAAGTCTGGTCAATGCCAATGGTGGCAGAAGTAGATGTACCAGAGTTAGTGATTGGAGAAGTTACAGCGATAACACCAGATGGGCCCTGAGCTCCAGTTGAACCAGTTGATCCAGTTGCACCAGTTGCTCCGGTTGCTCCGGTTGCTCCAGCTGGGACTGTAAAGTCAAATACGGCAGCTGAGCTAGTTCCAGAGTTTGTAACGCTAGCGCTAGATCCAGCTGCTCCTGTTGTGGTTGTACCAACAGCAATAGTCGCTGCAGCGCCAGCAGCACCGGTTGATCCAGTTGAACCAGTTGCACCTGTGTCGCCACGAGGAATTGTGAAGGCGAGTGACTGAGTTGGTGATGTTCCAGATACGGTTACAGATGCGCTAGAGCCTGCTGCTCCTGTTGTCGTACCGGAAACGCTAAGTACGTTTGCAGGTCCTGTTGAACCTGTCGCGCCAGTCGCGCCAGTCGCACCCTGCGGAATTGTAAAGTTAAATACTGCTGCTCCGCTAGTTCCGGAGTTAGCAACTATTGCGCTTGAGCCAGCTGCACCAGTAGTCGTAGTTCCAACTGCGATAGTTGCAGCTGCACCAGTTGATCCCGTTGATCCAGTGGCACCAGTGGCACCAACGTCACCGCGGGGGATTGCAAAGTTTAGGGTCGCGCTAGAGGCGGTTCCAACGTTAGTGATCGTTGCGCTAGATCCAGGCGATCCAGTAGTTACTGTACCTACTGCAATAGTACCTGTGTCGCCTTTAGGGCCTAGAGTTCCAGGGTTTATCTCAACCCAGTATCCGTCATAGCGGATGAATGACCTGCCGGCTAGATCTCCAGTAGTGTCATTGCAGTACCATACGTCACCGATGTCAGGCCCAACAGGCGCTGTTTCGGAAATAAGGAAACCCTCGCCTTTAGTGCCAACGGCAGAGGCGTAAGAGATAGAGTTCCACTGCAGCGTTCCATTACCGAATTTAAACTTACGGGTATCGGTTTCGAGTCCCATTTCGCCAGCAGAAAGAACTGGGTTAGTGGAAGCCCATTGGGCAGCAGTGCCTCTACGAAATCTAATTGAGGTTATAGCAGGCATAGTGCTTATTCTACACTATTACTGTTGTATTTCGTATGTTCCTGCGATGTGAAAATTGTCAGCTACAGCTAAAGTTACTGGCACGGTAGAGGTAAAGGCAGCATCAAAAGCCCTGTTGCCTTGAGAATCGGTAGTAAATAAATAGAGTCTTTTTTGTCCTATTGCAACGTGACCAGAAATCGAGTAATTTCTCCCAGTGCTTATATCATGCAAGCACCCGTCTCTAAATTGGTAAGGGTGTGAAGCATTGAATGGCAGATCCACATAATATTCCCCAGTTCCAAAATTGGTGATGTTGTCCATGTCCACGTCAATCTGGAAATGACACATGTTTCCCCAACGGGTGTAACTACCAGTAAATAGAGGGGCTCCGTTAAAGGTCAGCTGAGTGCCAGTAGTACCCTTTACTACGGTAAATGGGATTGAGTTGCCAGTTAAATTGCTTAGCTCGATCTTCCTGGAGCTTTTGCCGTCGTGGTTGTGATCTCCTGGGCTGGCCTGAGTTCCTTGGATTCCCAGTGTGTGGTGCTGAGAAATAGCACTTTTATCAACATCAGAGCTAAGATGAAAAGAGTTAACAATTGCCGCATCGGTCTCTTGTGGACCATAGAATGAAGACGAAGACACCATACAATTAGTATACGGCAGGGAGACTCAAATGAGCAAAGCTAAACAGATTGGCACTCGAGCCGAGACGGCTGTAAGGAACTACCTGCTATCCGTGGGATATAGCCCGCTGGCAGCTCACCGAAACGTTCTGAAGGGACAAGATGATGAAGGCGATGTTTGGCTTCGCGAAAGCTACGGTCTTATTGTATTTGAGATCAAGGGCGGGAAGTCTGCCAAGGAAGCTTCACTAGGACAGATTGAAAAGTGGTATGAAGAAGCCGAGACTGAAAAGATTAACGCTGATGGCAAGTTTGGTTTTCTTGTTACTCAGCGCCCTGGTGTTGGGTACCCCCGAGCCGGCGAATGGTGGGCTTACGCTACCTTGGGGGATTTAATCAAATTAAGGACAAACCTAGAGACAACCGATCGGACGCTCGTCCGACTTACTCTTGCCAATTTGGTAAGATTGATTCATGGCTAGAGACGATATTGATTTTTCAGAAGCGCTCAGGAGGCTTGGTGAAGGTCTCCAAGAAGCGTCGCATCAGCCAAATCTATACGATTACATACCTAGTGAAAAGCAACGACTCTTCCACCTTGATAAAAATCCTGATCGACTCTATATCGGAGGAAACCGATCTGGCAAGTCACTTGGCTCTACTGTCGAAGCAATATGGTGGCTTACCCATTCACATCCGTTTCGCGAGACCCCCAAGGGGCCCATACGAGGACGAGTTGTTGCCGTTGACTTTCTAAACGGTGTGGACAAAATCATTCTTCCGCTTTACAAGCAATGGCTACCAAAGACCTATTTAATTAACGGATCTTGGGAGCAGAGCTACTCCCGCGAGCGCCACTTGCTTACCCTAAATAATGGCTCCTTTGTAGAGTTCATGTCTCAAGATCAGGATCTAGACAAGTTTGCCGGATCCTCCAGGCACTTTGTACACTTTGACGAGGAGTGCCCTAAGTCAGTATTCCAAGAGTGTCTTGCTCGTCTGGTTGACACGGATGGTGTTTGGTGGATGTCTCAGACCCCGGTGCAGGGTATGGAATGGATCTTTGATGACATCTACATCCCAGCTAAAGAAGGTAAAAAGCCAATTGGTATTGTTGAGGCTGAGATGGCTGACAACCCAACTCTGTCCCGTGAGGCTATTGCTAAGTTCCTAGATATGCTGCCGGAAGAAGAGCGGATCATTCGTAGCAAAGGCCAGTACGTTCACCTTGGTGGCGCTGTGTTTCCGGACTTTAACCCCAATACTCACTGTATCCCTAAGGGGCAGTTTGTCCCTGGCCCGGAGCATCGTATTATCCGCACTATGGATTCTGGCTATACCAACCCTACGGTTTGGCTATGGATCGCTGTGGATGAGCACAACAACGTTACGGTCTTTAGGGAACACTACCAAGCCAAGCTAAACGTGGCTGAGCACGCTGCTGTAGTTAACAAGATTACTAAGGAAGTAGAGCGCGAGGCAGGCACAAAGGTCTGGCTAACCACGGGTGATCCGGCAATCAAGCAGACCAAGGAGCACACCGGTACCTCCATATTGCAGGAGTACCAGAAGCACGGGATCTTCATTGCCGTAGACATGATCCCGACTGACAGGCGAATCGGGCTTGAGAGGATCCGCCAATACATGAAGTTTAACGCTAAAAGCAAGCGCCCCCACCTGATGATCACGGACGATTGCCCCCATCTAATTGCTGAGTTGCCTAAGCTCAAATGGAAGAAATGGGCTAGTGTTAAGGTAGCAGAGCAAAATAACAAGCTAGAAGATATCCGAGACAGGGACAACCACTGCTATGATGCTCTTAAGTACGCAATGACGTTTATGGCAGATCTAGCGCCAAACAACACTGAGTTGCCTACGGACAGAACACAGTTTCACAATGCTTTTTCTGATGCATTTTCACCTGTGGTACCTCTGGGAGACGTTGATGACAGCGACGACTGGGGATCCAGCTGGAAAGGTGCCTCGGACGTAAGGTCTCTGGAAGGACAATAATGAACATATTTAACAAGAGCTACCGCTTTTATCAGGCTGGCGCTCCATACCCAGGCGTTTGCCTTGCTTGCTCAAGCGTAAACAACCTTTGGGATTTAGGCATGATCAGCGGAACCAACCGTGGCGCTTACCTTTGCGACACTTGCTTACAAGACCTAGCTTTGTTCGCTGGCTTTGTACTTGAGGCTGTCCACAAAAAGACAGCTGACGATCTAACTACTAAAATTGAAACTATGAACAGCCAAATTCAGGCTGCACCAAAGCTAATAAAGGAGCTAACTCATGACATCACTTCTTTACTCGGTAACTTTGTCACTAACCTTGCTAGTGTCACTATTCCTGGTAAGCCTGTTCAACCTGAAAGTTCTAAAGCCAACGCTGGAAGCACTGAGGGAGTCACTGGATCTACAAAGAAGAGCAGCAAAGGATCAGCAAAAACTTCTGAGCCAAGCACTGAATCTGCTGAGCAGTAAAGACCCAATTGCCTACCAAATGGTAGCTGCTGTAACACCAGAACCAATGGACACTTCCGTGTATAATGGACCGTATATAACTGGCGAAGAATACCAGGAATTATTTAATACTGAAGCACGTATGGACGCGCTTTGGAAAATACCGCAAGAGGACATAGAGGACTAAAGTGGCAGTTAACCCACTAGATGAGATCGCTCAAGCAGGGCCCGACCTTGCAATGGTCGAGAAGGTTCCTGTGATTAAGGACTCTGAACTTGTAGACGACAGCGTTCTAAACAAGTTTAAGAAAAGAGAAGAAGCAAAGAAGCTTGTTGCTTGGATGAAGTCCGAATACGAAAAGTGCAGGATCAATCGCCGTACTGAAGAAAACGACTGGTACTTACAGCTAGCTTTTTACAACGGTCAGCAGTACCACTCTTGGGCAACCATCAACGGCCGGCAGGGTCTATCAGAAGAGCCAAACCCTTCAGGCCTTCCTCGTATTACCGTTAACCGCATTGAGCCTGCCGTACGTACAGAAATTGCAAAGACAACATCTGGCCAGCCATCTGCTTCCGTGGTTCCTGCGTCTAACGATGACGATGACCTATTGGCAGCAACTGCAGCCGAGCAGGTTTGGCAGTCAGTTTATGACAAGAACAATTTTCAAACTCAGATCCTACAGAAGGCAGAGTTCTGGAGAGCTATTTGTGGTAATGGATTTATTAAAGCAATGTGGGATTCCACTGTAGAAATTAAAACTCCTAGAACTGAAATGGATGAGCTGACTGGCGAAAAGAAAGTCATCCAAGAAGTTAGCGCAATGGGAGACGTGCGTTTTGAAGCGATCTCCCCCTTCCACGTGTTTGTTCCTGACCTAGCTCAAGAGGACATAGAAGAGCAGCCTTACATCTTTAACGTGTACACAAAGACCGAGATGTGGGTCAAGTCTGCTTTTAAGAACGTGCTACCTAAGGACTTCACTCCAACAAAGGTTAGCGCCAGCGACATTCAGGAAGCTGCGCTTATGGATCTTCGTGGTGTCGACAGCGCACGCCCTGACATGGTACTTGTTATTGAAATGTGGGCAAAGCCAAACAGCGTGCCAGGACTACCAAAGGGTGGTCTAGTTACAATCGTAGACAACGAGATTGTACAGTACTCAGAAAATGGCATCCCTTATGCTCACGGCCAGTACCCGATTGCTCACCTTCACGGTATCCAGAACGGTAAGTTCTACCGTCGATCCGTAATAAAGAACTTGATTCCACTACAGCGCGAATACAACAGAACTCGCTCCCAGATTATTCACGCCAAAAACCTAATGTCTAAGCCACAGATGATGTATGCAGAAGGCTCAGTTGATCCTAAGCGCATCACAGCTAAAGCAGGTTTGTGGATTCCAGTTAGACCTGGCTTCCAGTACCCAACTCCTGTCCCTATTCAGGCAATCCCAAGCTACGTGATCCAAGAGATCCAGCAGCTTCAGACCGACTTTGAAGACCTATCCGGTCAGCACCAGATCAGCCGTGGCGACTCGGCTCCTGGTGTAACTGCTGCTACTGCTATTGCTTATCTTGGTGAAAGAGACGACGCTTATCTCACTACGATCTTTAACAGCATTGAAGCTGCACTAGAGAAACTAGCAAGGCAGGCCCTTAGCCTATTTGTCCAGTACGTACAGAGTGATCGCTTGATTAAGACTGTCGGTACAGATGGATCATTTGACGCGCTAATGTTGTCTGGTGCGGACATTGCATCTGGTACGGATATTCGTATCGAGTCAGGCTCAGCACTACCTACATCAAAGTCTGCACGCCAGGCATTGATCACCGAATGGATGAAGATGGGCTTCATTTCTCCACAGGATGGTCTACGCGTTCTAGAGATGGGTATGCTCAAGCAGTACTACAACCTAATCAAGATCGACGAGAACCAGGCTCAGCGCGAGAACTTGATGATGAAGAAGCTAGCTCCAGAACAAATCGAACAGTACTACGCCGAATGGCAAGCTGGTATCGACCGTGGCGACGAGGACAAGTTTATCCCGGGATCAGAAGAGGAAACTGGTACACCTATTCCTATGGATCCACCTGCTGTTGTTGGAGCTCACGACTACGACAACCACGCTGTCCACATCGAGGTTCACAACAGATTCCGCAAGAGTCAGTCATTCGACTTGCTTCCTGAAGAAGTCAAGGCGGAGTTCCAGAAGCACATTCAGGCCCACGAAGTTGCGTTGATGCAGCGTCAAATGCAGATGGCACAAATGGGTACAATGGGTCCAGAGCAGCAAATAGGAGCACCGGCAGATCAGCCGGCCCCGGCTGGTGAAATGCCAGAGCAGTCAGGGATGACTGAAGAACAACTAGGATAGGAGACGCATGTCAAACGAGGAAACAACCCTAGACGATCTAAGTCTAGAAACACCTGAGGTCGAAACACCTGATCTTAAAAGCCCTGAGGCTTCGGCCAATGAGCCTTACAAAGCACACCCGGCACATGAGAAGCTTCTAGCTGAGTTGCCAGAAGCTTGGCACCAAAAGGTACTTCCGCACCTACAGGAGCAGGACAAGTATTACCAGCAGCAAATGGAAAAGTTCTCGCCATACAAAGACTTTTTAGACAACAATGTTGATCCTGATTACATTAATCAGAGCATTCAGTTAGCTAAAGCTATTTCAGAGGATCCTGTAACAATCCACGAGAACCTAACACGGGCTCTTATGGCACAGGGTTTGATCAAAGAGCAAGCTGAAGAAGCTGCTGCTGAGATCATGGAAGACGAGGACTTCTACGAAGAGTCTGAGCTTTCTCCAAAGCTTCAGAAGGAACTTGCTGCCCGGGATGCAAAGCTTGAAGAGTTGCAGAACCAGCTTTCAGAGCAGGACTTTGAGCGTCAAACAGCTGAAGAGTACGAAATTATTGAAGCTGAACTATCAGGTTTAAGGGATGTCTATCAGGTAACTGATCAGCAGGAGCAGGCCATTATCGAACTAATGGAGTCAGCTATTGCTAGAGGTCAAGACATGTCAGTAATCGATGCTGCAAAGAAACTAGTAAGCATTACAGGTGTAGGCTTTAAGAAACTCGGTGTTGCAGATGCAACTGGACTAGATGCCCCTATCGTAGTTGGTTCATCCGGTGGAGTGCCTTTCGAGTCAGTTACAATTCCCAAGGACGAAAAGGCTAAGAAGGCAATGCTTTCTGAGATGTTTGAGCGAGAGCTAAAAGTCAGACAAAACGGTATCTAAAAAAGATTAAATAACTGGCCCGCCTATTAATAGGTCAGGGCCGGTTTCTTTTTATTTGGCTATTTGTGGTATCCTAAATGTGTCTACACGTACAGCCCCAAAGGGGTCAGGGCAAGGGACTTAAGCGTAAATCGCTATTTAATCTATCCATAAAAACACAACTTAGGAGTCATTTACATGGCAGGACAGTCAATTCTGACTTTTGCGTCAGAAGCAATTAAGTTGGTTTATGGAGACCTCCACGAGCAGCTACGTGACAAGAACCCAGCACTGCAGCTCATTGAGGCTTCATCAGCCAACATCACCAGAAATGGTAAAGAAGTTATTTTCGATACTCACATCGGACGTAACCAGGGAATCGGTGCACGTGGCGTTCGCGAGAAGCTACCAGTAGCCGGAGCTCAGAAGTACAAGCAAGCTCACCTATACCTAACCAACCTATACGGATCCATCGAGGTTGACGGTCAGCTATTCGAGCAGGCTTCAGAGGACTACCAGTCCTTCATCAACGTTGTTGACAACGAAATCAACGGTCTAAGAAAAGACCTAGCTAACGACCTAAACCGTCAGGTTTACGGAAATGGCACAGGCAAATTGGCAGTAGTTACAGGCCAAGACGCTGGAATCCTAGGAGTTGACTCAACCCACTTCCTACAGGTCGGAATGACCTTTGACGTGGTTGATCCAGCAACTGGTGTAAAGCAGCAGGGCGGCGCAGCATCAACTCTTGAAATTACTGGAGTCAACGAAACTACCAAGCAGATTACTGTATCAGGTACTCTTGGAACCTTCGGCACAAACATCAACGCTGGCGACTTTATAGTTCGCTCATCCAACGGAGTAAACTCCTTTGGTAAGGAGTGGACTGGTCTAGGTGCAATCGTAAAGGCCTCTGGTACTCTACACGACATCGACCCAACAACCTACCCAATTTGGAAGGCAACCGAAGTAGCTCTTGGAACACCAGGAACTGCAACCGGTACCCTAACCGAGTTGGCACTGATTAACCTAGTACAGAAGGTTGACAAGCAGGGCGGTGACGTTGACGTAATGTTGGCATCCCCTGGTGTGTTTAACGCTTACTGGGATCTTCTACAGGGTCTGCGTCAGTTTACTAACGGTGCAACCCTTGAGGGTGGTCAGCGTGCATTCTCGTTCGACGCGGTTGGCAAGCCAATCAAGTTCGTATCGGACTACGCAGCTCCACCAAACACCTTGTACGCTCTATCAAGCAAGGAAATCGTTGTAAACCGCAAGAAGGACTGGTCTTGGATGGACCGCGATGGATCAATGTGGTCCCGCGTTGCAGACACAGACGCCTACGAAGCTCGCTACTACCAGTACTCTCAGCTAGGTACCTACCGCAGAAACGCACACGCGGTACTATCTAACATCACCGAGAAGTAAAAAGCGAATAACTGCCCGTAGGGATCAGGCCCCCGTCTCACCTGGTCCCTACGGGTTTTAACACAGGAGACATAATGTCATATATTGAATTTGATAAGATCGACGGTCTTTATTCAACAGACCACCGCCGGGTCGCTGAGGTTATCTCTGACCTATTTCCAACAGTGAGACTAATTCAGATGGACTCACTTCACCCGGCATTTGACCCAGAGCGCCCTTTTGTACTAGTAGACGAGCCCCACATGCTTCCACCCTACATAATTAGGTACATTCAGCCGTCTGAGGTTGACCAAAGACTTGTTGCATGGCTTGTAGAGAACAATATGCAAGACGCCAACTCAAAAGTCAATAAATTAAAAATTCTTGAAATGGCAGAAGCTGCCATGAAAGCCAAGCGTGAGCTTGAATGGATGGACGAAAAGAAAGACATGATGAAATCCGTTGTCAAGTCTAAAAAGCACGAATACCGCCACAATGGAAAGGTCTTGCGTAAATAATGCCTGCAGAAACATTTACTAGAACAACTCAGGATGTGGCTGACCGCGTAAAAAATTCTTTTGGCGACACTTCTGGATCTCAGCTTACTGACCCCATGATTATTAGATGGATTAATGACGGACAGCAAGAAATCGTAAATAATAACGCAATTTTGAAGGACACCCGCTTTGCTAACATTGTTGCGGGACAATCTGACTACAGCTTTCCAGCTGATCGAGTGCAGTATATTGAAGCTCTTTACATTGATGGGCGTCCTGTAAGAAATGCCACTCCTCAAGAATTTAGAGAGTACATTCTTAAAGAAGACCCAAACCTCATTGCCAAAGCAGACATTCCTAACATATGGCAAGAACGTGCTGGTATTATTACTCTTTACCCAACTCCACAAAAAGCCTTTACAAATGGCCTAAAAATGGAATATGTAAAGCAGCCTTTGCCTATTACTGCAATAGGCTCAGCATTTTTACTAAGCATCCCAGATCGCTACTTAAATGAACTCGTCTCTTACGTAATGGCAAATGCACTTGAAATGGATGAGAATTTTAACGCAGCAGAAATAAAGAGAGGACAGTTCAGGGAAGGCCTTGACCGTCAGTACCTAAAGGAAAATACTTCTCAGATCTCGAAGTATCCTCAGGTAATGGCAGATCCGGACGATTACCTTGTCTGAACTAGTAAGAGAGCGCTCTGTAGCGCTTACTGATTTTTCTGGTGGTCTAAACAACTACTGGGACCCGGGATCAATTGCTGACAATGAAGTTCCATTTCTGCAAAACATGGATTTTTCACCTAACGGTGCTTTGATCTCTAGACCTGCTATCTACGACAGCGGTATTCCTGCCCCCGTAAATGGGCAATACACAGATATTCTTGGTTACTATTTGCCAGCAAACGGTAGCAGGTACCTAATTGCAACTTCCGACGCTAAAACCTGGTCATATGATCTTCAGGCCGTTAGTCCTAGCTGGGTAGAAATATGGGCCTTTAAAGCAACTGGCTTTGTCCAATATAACGACGAAGCTGTTTTTTGCAAAGCAAGTACTGGCGGTAGACGTTGGACTGTTGCCGGCGGTGGCACAAACATAACAACAATGCCGGCACTAGATGGGCTAATGATTTTTAGAGATAGGTTTTTTGGCTGGGGTCTTGCCGATACAGCTAATCAAACAAAGCTTTATTTTAGTGACATTATCACGCTAGCGGAACCTCTGGGTGTCTACAATTGGAACGCTGACTCAGTATTTAATATTGGTCGCGGTGACGGACAGCGAATTAGCTACGTACTTGCTGACTACAGCAAGATTATTATTTTTAAGAGCAAATCAACTTACAGCTTAACTTACAGTGCATTAGTTGAGGAAGGCGTGATTTCTCTAATTCAACAGGGTATTGGAGCCGAAAATCCTGACTGTGTTGCTAACTATCAGAATGGCTATGTTGTACTCCACGATCAAATTCTTTACAAGTTTATGAACGATTCATACAGCCCATTAAACGCTCAAAAAGTAGTATTTGATACTGCAACTGGGCCTTGGAAAAAAAGTTTTGCTGTATCAGTTTTTGGCGAGCGAGCTATTGTTTGGTTTAGCGGTAAAGTTTACGTGTTAAACCTAGAAACCGGAACTTGGAGTATTTGGGAATCTGAAACCTACGCAGCCATTTACAAGCAGCGTGATCGCTTAAATGATGAAGTTCTAGAAAACGAAGTTGCCTATGCCGTATCCGGGTCAAATACTTCTGGCAAATGGAAAATCTACTTTATCGAAAACAAGCCATCTACCTCTCAGGGTTCAGAACAGTTTCAATGTGTACTACGCACAAAAATCTATGACTTCTTGACGCCGGCCGAATACAAAAGATTGTACTGGTGGGGTGTTGACGTTTCTGCAGTTGGACAAGTAAGAACTAACGTTTACATAGTTGGTTATGAGCGCTTTTACTCGTGGGACTACATGCAAGCTTACGATTGGGACGCTCTGGGAAACTTTTCCTGGGATAGGCCGGGAACTGGAGATCCAACGATCCCCACATTTAGAACTATTACCGACTTTGAGCCTCGTAGGACCTTCTTAAAACTAGAGCAGGGACTGCGCTTTAGACGCATGTTCTTTGAGGTATACTTGAACTGCGATGGCACTCCTGCTACCGCGCCAGCCCAGATCTTTAGCATTACTCCACTAGTTGGCATTAAAGCTAAAATGACGAACGGAACAAGCTAATGCCCAAGATGTTTGGTGCTCCTGACTTTAACCCGTTCGCAGCCGGGGCAAAGGTGTACGGCGGCGGCCGGTTAAACCCGACTATGGGCCCAGTTGACAAGAGTGGTTACGCTGAGCGTGATCGCAAACTAAAAGTGCGCAGAAATGCGCTACAGGCAAAGCTTAAGGCTAACGGCAAGGGTGCTTACGCTAGCGCAGATTCAATGAGGTTTAACTAATGGCTAAGTACACGGTCGCGGCACCTACAAAGGCTAAGGATCTTGCAAAGCAGTCCGGAAACACCGCTGCAGAAATCCGTAGAATAAACGACCTTACAAAAGGCCAAGAGATTGCTGCCGGTACACAGATCCGACTGGGCAAGGGCTTTAACATTAAAAATGAAGCAGCAGCTCCTGGAGTTCGCGTGCCAAACACAGATCCTGCTAATGCGCTAAACGATCCAATTTACCAGTACTACATGAACGAAGCTATGGGCGACTTTAGGACTAGGGGCACGCAAGAGCGCGAGCGTCTTTCTAACCTTTACACCGACATCTACGGTGAAACTGGCCAGCTAAAAAACTTTGACACACAGGCTTTAGAGGATCAAAGAAGACTTGCTGCAGAAATGGCTGCTAGGGGCACACTTCGCAGTGGTGCTTATGCAGGTGGCGAGCGCGGCCTAGGAACTAAGCAGCAAAAGCAGCAGACTTCTCAGCGTGCAGGAATTGAGAAGGGTTACACCGACCAGACTTCCCCACGGGCTTTGTTTGACATGGGCCTAGCTCGTGACGAAAAAGGCAAGGTTCGTGAGCTGGTACAGGGCGAAGAGGTCTCTTGGATTGACCCGTCCAGCAAAGAAAAAAAGACCATGAAATACGATTGGTCTCAAACCACTGCAGGTAGACAGGCCAAGCAGGCTGCCTTGCAACAGTGGCTTCAAAAACAACTAGCTGGCGTAACGAGTGTGATGTAATGAGCGATTTTAATTCAGGCGATTACAAGGGAAAGCCATTTGTTTATAGAGGCAAAGGCATTTACTCCAATACTCCTACCCCTATCCAAAGACCTTCTTTTGCTACTCCTGGTGGTTTCCGTAACACTCAGGACCCAATTATGCGCAACATTATGGGCGGCGCTAGAACTCAAAGTTCTGCCCCTACTCCTAGTGCATTTTCTTTTGGGCCTTCAGTTAATGCATTTACTGGCATTTCTGATGCTGTTACAAGGCGCGCTAACGAAGTAGCGCCAGCTCCAGAAATGCCAGTTTCAGACCCATACCTAGACCTATTAAACCAGCTCTTCCAGCAGGCTGGCCAGGGATCCGGCGGAGCAAACCTTTCTGGTTACAACGCAAGTCTTAAGATGCTTGGTAAAGAGCGTAAGCGCATGAAGGCTCGTTACAAGAAATACAGCGAGCAGATCTCTGACATTTACGGAACTCTTACCGGCATAAACACAAGCATGATCGCAGGAATCGCCCCAGCTGGCGAAGCAATGCGCGCTGATCTTGCAGCGCAAGAAGGCCAGCAGGCTGCAGCTACTCGCTCAGCTGATGCTGCAAGACTAGAGGCAGCTACAAAGGCTCGTGCAGAACTGGGACTAGAGGATGTAGCATCTCAGTACGCAGGTGGCGACGTAGCCACAACTCAGGCAGAAGGCATGATTACAGACAGCGCCGCAAACGCAACTGCAGCTCAGAACACCTTGCTTGCTAATGAGGCAATCGCTAAACAGCAACTAACTAACCAAAACCTTGGAAGAGCAATACAGCAAGAATCTTCAACTGCAGGCTTACAGCGCTCACTGGAAGATGCTTTGGCTGCAATTAGGTCCGAGCGTGTAAACGTACTAAACCAGCGTGCACAGGCAGCTAGCCAGGGATCTGGACCAAACATTAACGCACAGATGTCTATTCTTGAAAAAATCCAAGAGTACACCAACCCTAAAGCCTCAGGCGAACCTAGTGCGCTAGATGTATTTAAAAATAATAATCCAACTTTAGTTAATAGCGCTCAGCAGGCTGCCGATACCTTTAGCGAATGGATAGCCAACAACTACAACAGCATCCCAGCCGTACAGGCATC
>Ga0181356_1000548_pt1 | contig 16308 bp, 19 predicted proteins | sample Fa13VDMM110SN_FD_130104 | JGI IMG/M metagenome (GOLD analysis project Ga0181356, IMG submission 130104) | Freshwater viral communities from Lake Michigan, USA - Fa13.VD.MM110.S.N | ecosystem: Environmental > Aquatic > Freshwater > Lake | place: USA: Michigan | collected 2013-09-24 | reverse complement strand
TTTGCCAAGACTGACACAAAGAAGTTGCCAAAGAAAAAAGAAAAAACTGAAGAGCAAGGCGGCACAGGTACCCCCACAGCATCAAGTGGTTTCAGCTATGGCAAAGGCATTTATGATTCACTTAATCGTGAACTAGAAGGCATGATTAGCGAAGGCATGAACATAAACATGAGCATGAATTCAGACGCTCATGGCGGTCCAAGCCGGAGCCTAACTGTCACTGCCACAGATGATGACGCCGTGAAACTGGGTCAACTGTTAAAAATGGCAGGATTAGGGTCTGCGCACACAGATGATGACACAACGTCTTATCATATGGATGAAGCTTATGGCGACAACGCAGTTAGCGAAAATGAACCTGACTATCCAACTGAGCAAGAAACAGCTGAAGACAATTTAGAATATTCAGGCGGCCTGAACGGACCCAAGTCAACCGGACAATCAACTGTGCCAGTGCTGGCCAGTCAAGAAGAACGTCAACACACATACGAATCAGACTTGCAACGCATGCGTGACATTGCTGGAATCCGAGAAGCCAAAAAAGTTGAAGAAGACGACATGGAAGAAGGCAACTTGTTCACCGGCAACCTGGCCAAGGCACGTGCCGATGGTAAAAAAGAAGCTGACCTAGACGGTGACGGCAAAATGGAAAAGGTAGACGAAGGTATCCTTGCTTCTACTGCCGATCTTTGGAAAACATACAAAGGCCAATACGGAGTTTAATATGACCAAGAAACTAAATGAATCAGTGTTGACAACACCACCTGTGATAAACCCACACAGCCCTGCAACACAGGGTTACAAGCAACTGCCAGTTGAGATTCCGGGTGTGTTGTATCAAACACGCGAATTGTTTCAGCCTGTGATTGCGATTCCTCCTGAGGACAAGAAATAATGGCTGCAATTCAAGTGGTAAACGCTGTGAGTAACACAGCCTGGACAACAGACAAGGTAGAAATTGCCACCACTGCGGCCAACGTAACATTTCAGGTTAGTGCAGTGCAATTGACGTACTCACAAGCCAATGGTGTTGTGGCCAATGCCACAATGACCACTGACGTTGGTAATCTCTATGCCAACGCTATTGTTGTACCTGGCAACTCAGTTCAGCAATACTTTGTCGGTGCCGGCAACTATCTCAATATTGTGACTGGTACTGCCTTTAGTGCCACTGCAATTGGCACAGCTAGTTCTGCTACTGCTGGTGTTGAGGGAGTGGGTGCCGCCTAATGCGAGCCTGTGAGTTTGTAATTGAGGCACAGACAGGAAAACTCAGCACTCGTAATCGTATTGGCACAGTGGGTTTGAATCTGTTTGGTGATAACGAGAAGGTAAGCAGTACTTACGTTCTCAATCGCGTGATGATGGCCGCCGCCATGGCTGATGGTTCAGACAAACCCATTGATATGGATGCCAAGAGCTGGGTTGGAAAAAACTCAGTAGCAAATCCTTATACTGAAGTTGAACAACAAATGCTCAAACAAGCATACAAAGCAGCCGGAGCAGATTATGAAGATTTGAATGACGGCGATCTTGACTCAGAAGAACACCCACATGTCAACGTTGACAGTCCAATAAAAGCATTCAAGGGCTACTGATGAGAGCTCGTGAGTTCATTACTGAACAAGAAAAATTGCCCCCTGAGCTGGCAGATCCCATGAATCATGTGTTTGTGTTGCCTGGGGTACAGTCCAGCGATCCTTATCAAATATATCGCTTGGGTGTGGCCATGGCCCGTGCCCGAAGTGATGCAGGCACAGATGGCATCACCGACAAGTTACCTGCTTGGTCAGCCCAAGCAGCATTTGGCGAAGACGCTGTGATTGCAGGATTTGATGATGGCGTTGAGACAGTTATTGATCAAGCACTAAGCATGGCCGGCTTGCCCGCCAAAAAGATACAAATAAGCTCTCCCAACAGCATAGAGCCTGCATCAGTAAATCACACCAGCCCCGTCCGGCCATTCAAAGGTTATTAAATTTAACAACGAGGAATATTTAGGTCATGGCCAATCCACCACCACCATACGACGACATTACCGGCATAAGCCGTGCTGTAATGAAAGACAATGCACAAGTAACACTAGCAAACTACAATGGTAATGCCAGACCCGGCGAGTTGGTAGTCGACCAAACTACCGATCAAGTGTATATTGGCAACAGCTCAGGTGCATTAACACAGATTGCTGCGGGCATTGGTAACGGCGGAGTCAGCGGATTACCTGCAGGCTTCAAACAAATGGCATACAATCCAAACACCGGCGAAATTGTTTACTACACTTAAAATTTCAACATGAAAACGATAGAACTCATCGATGACCTTGATGTGTGGGCACAATGCCCCACTGATTGGTTATGGGTCTATGACAAACTCATAGTGGCTCGCAAACAGAACATTTCAGCTGGCCCAGCTGGTATTCCAGTGCCTTGCGACGGTGCATATGTGGTTCGACCTATTACCAACATACGCATGATGAGCCGCGGCGCAAGTATTCAACAGCTCACACAATCAAATCCAGACGCAGTGCCAGATGGATATTTTTGGAGTGAAATTGTACAGGGTCGCCATGTGTCAGTGGATTACCATTATGGACAGCAAGACCTCACTGTGGAGGGTTTTAGAGATGATGCCCGGCGATTAGACAGATTTTCATGCTGGGCAAAGATCAGTGAAGTGTATGCTTTGCCAGAGTTCTTGACCGGGCTAGGGCAAATTGTTCCTTGGATAAATGTTGAATACATAGGAAGTATCGCAATAGAAGTTCATCTACGCTACAACGATGATTTTCGTAATCATGACAGTGATGTAATATACCCGGTATGGAAGGACAATCCTCTGCCGCAACCCGTGGGTTCAACTTGGTACCCCAGTCCTGGCGGAGATAGATTGGGTTTTTGGATTGTGAATAAATAAAAGCTATGCGTATTAGCGAAATATTAACAGAATCCAAAAATTCACTTGCACAGTGGCGCAATGAAGAACCGGTGTTGTTTGTCAAGAGTCTGACCAAGAAACTGGGCCAGCCAGACGAACTTACAGAAAATCGTGCTGTGTGGTACGACAAGGATGGTTTCAAGCGTATAGAAGTATTAGATGAGTACATATTACATTGTTGTCCAGAACCACACTATGATTTTGTCTACAGCACTGTGGATCTGCATGTGCCCAAAAAATTTGTGAGAGTGCTGGCAGAATCATCAGAAAGTATTTTACTAGACTTGTTAAAGAATGAAGTGAGTGCCAGGTGTGCCACACTCAGCGCAAACGCGGTAACTTTGAATTATGTGTTAGATGTTGTTTCTGGTCGAGTGCAAGGCAGCAAAGAAGAATACGAAACTCGCATCAAAAATCTATACAAAAATAAATTACAACCGGATCCAGAATGGTGGCCGGACACAACCAAAGAAGTAAGAAAATGAAAAAACTACTGCTACTATTAGTGTTGGCAATGCCTCTGATTGCAACAGCACAACCCAAACAAAAGCCAGGTGTGACCTATGACGCTGTGATCACCAGAGTAATAGACGGTGACACAGTGGCTTTTCAAGCAGACTTTTTGCCTGCACCACTCAAAAAAGAACTCAGCATTAGGGTATACGGCGTGGACACTCCTGAAAAAGGATTCCGCGCTCAATGCCCAAGTGAAGCACAGCGTGGCGAAGCAGCTTCGGCCTTTACCAAACAACTGATTGCCGCCAGTCAACAACGACAGGTTGTGTTGATGGACTGGGACAAGTATGGTGGGCGAGTGCTGGGTGACGTCATACTCAACGGTGTTAGCCTGCGCCAGCAACTGATTGCCAATGGTTTTGCCCGTGAATACTACGGCGAAGCCAAAACATCTTGGTGCCAATAATACCGTAATCCAATACCCATGAGTTTTCTTGTAGCCAATCTTCCTCCAGTACATTGTTTTGTAAGAAGGGAGTTTTTGTATGACTTCAAGCAAGGCCATGGTGAATATGAACCCTGTATCTGGGTTTCAATCAAAAGTCTACGCAGTCAGGCATTTCGTATAGAAGCCTACTTGCCACGCTATGGTGCTCTGTACGATAAACTGCCCTTGCATGCCTATGCCAGTAGAAAAGACGATCTAGAACCAGACAAGTTTCTGTCCCTAGACACCTTGCAGATCTGGGATTGCTTTAGTTATGACATGGCCGTGATACAAAAAGCATTCCTACGCAATCTCAGCTGTAAGTTCTATGCCAAGAACCAAGAATTTCATTCGGGTGATTACATGTTTACTGTGGACAATGCAGCTCCTGACATGAATACCTTGGATACCAGTTACGCAGAGTGGCCTGAAGATCACAAGAGTTTTAATTTTATCCAACTAGACAACGGACAGTATGCTGCCCAGCCCAACAATCGCTGTGTTTTCTTTGATGCTGCCAGTAATCCCCGAGAGATGCTGCATCCAGACTTCAAGGTTGCCACCAAGAAGTGGGTGGTAGAGACCAATCCCAAGTGGCGGCTGGGCGACTCAGATACTGTGATGTACGAGTGATCCTGCTGTAAATACAGCATGAACAATTTTTATTGTGCGGCTCCCTGGCGAGGCCTGCATATCAATCCCCGAGGCGATGTCAAAACCTGTTGCGCCGGCAACCCCAACATGCTGGGCAATCTCAACACGAACACAATTACGGAAGTTTTAAACAACAGCACAATGACTGAAGTAAGAGCCAGCCTGGCACAAGGCCAGGCACACGAGTATTGTTCAAACTGTGTGCAGGCAGAACGTTTTGGTGCCGACTCAGAACGTCAATGGCACAACCGTGTAAATTCAGGATTTGATTATGCCACGGCCGGGGACCAGTATCACTATCCTGTTATTGTGGATGTGCGTTGGAATACAACATGTAATCTAAGTTGCAACTATTGTGATCCCAGCGCCAGTTCAAAATGGGCCGCACTAAAGAATGTGCCGTTCAAGTCAGGCTCTCGCCCGTACTATGAACAGGTGTGTGACTTCATTGGACAACACCACGCTCACATACATGAAGTGGCCTTGGTAGGCGGCGAGCCCTTGTTGTTGCCAGAGAACGAACGCTTGCTAGATGTCATACCAGAAACAGCAATTGTTACCTTGATTACCAACATGAATGTTGACTTGGAAAAAAACAAAATCTTTAGGAAGCTGGCACAGCGTAAACGAGTTGGCTGGTCAATGAGCTTTGATAACGTGGGTGAACGTTTTGAATATGTTCGTTACGGTGGATCTTGGGCAACACTAGAAAATAACCTAGCTGTGGTCAAAGACTTGATGAAAAACAATGGTCACTGGGGCGGCATACACGCTGTGTACAACATCTACAATGCCACACGTTTAAGAGAACTAAAAGAATTTGCTCGAGACACAGATACAACCATCTTGTGGCAGAACTTGTTTCAACCCAAGCCGTTAGATCCATTTCTACACGGTGCTGGTGTTGCAGAACTTGCGTCAGCAGAGATTGAATACTTGTATGCCAACGATCTTGTGACAGAATCTGAGCGTGTGTTCTTTGATCAGGCCTTAAAAACTTATGCAGAGCGCATGGACATGGTCAAAGTGTCTGACGTAGACATCTCTTTCTGGAAACACATATACGATATTGAACATCGTTACCATCCTGACAAATTGGGAGAATTTGTACGACTATGGCCTGAATTGGAGTTCCTGTGCAAATAGTATGGTTTAAAAACTTTAAAGGATGTTGAGATGATTGGCGCAAAAAACACGCTTGATACTGTGTTGGTCAAAGCACCACACCGTCGAGAAACATTTACCGAACAAGAACTTGAAGACTTTGCCCGGTGTGCTGATCCTGTGACCGGACCCATGTACTTCATGGACAACTTTTTTCATATACAACATCCTGTTCGGGGCAAGATGTTGTATCATGCTTTTGAATATCAACAGCGACTGATTGCAAACTATCACAACAATCGTTTCTCAATTTCGCTTATGCCTCGACAAACAGGCAAGTCAACATCGGCCGCAGGTTACTTGTTATGGTATGCTATGTTTGTACCGGACGCAACTATTCTTATTGCCGCACACAAGTACCTAGGCGCACAAGAGATCATGCAACGTATTCGCTATGCATATGAACTGTGTCCCAATCACATTCGTGCAGGTGCCACCAGTTACAACAAAGGAAGTTTAGAATTTGACAATGGATCACGTATTGTGAGTCAAACAACTACTGAAAACACCGGTCGTGGTATGAGTATTACCTTGTTGTATCTAGACGAGTTTGCGTTTGTGAGACCCACAATTGCCAAAGAGTTCTGGACCTCCATCACACCCACACTATCAACTGGTGGTAAAGCAATTATTACTTCAACTCCCAACTCAGACGAAGATCAGTTTGCCTATATCTGGAAAGGTGCCAACAAGATTGAAGATGAATTTGGTAATCCAAGACCCAATGGCCTGGGCATCAACGGCTTCCGAGCATTTCGTGCTTTCTGGCGCGAGCATCCAGATCGTGATGAGGCCTGGGCAGCAGAACAGCGTAGCCAACTGGGTGATGAACGTTTCCGTCGTGAAATGGACTGCGATTTTATAATTAATGATGAGACATTGATCTCCCCTATCAAGCTATTAGAATTAGAGGGTGTAGAACCCACGCACAAGACTGGACAAGTGCGTTGGTATCGCCCTATTGACCCGGACAAAATGTATATTGTGGCACTTGACCCATCATTGGGCACAGGTGGAGACCCTTCAGCCATACAGGTGTTTGAAGCAGAAACCACAGAACAAGTGGCTGAATGGCGGCACAACCGAACGGACGTGCCCACACAGATCCGAATCCTAACAGATGTGATCAAGGAAATACACGCAGTGGTTAAAGATGAAAAGAAGATCTACTACTCAGTGGAAAACAATACTCTGGGCGAAGCCGCATTAATCTCCATTGCAGAATATGGAGAAGAAAACATTCCGGGATATTTCCTCAGTGACAATTCAATGCAAAGTTCAAACGGACGTAGGATTCGCAAGGGATTTACCACCACCAACAAGAGCAAAATTGTTGCCTGTAACAAGTTCAAAATTCTAATAGAATCTGGGCGTATGAAGATCTACTCAAAACCCCTGATAACTGAACTAAAAACATTTGTGGCGGCCGGGTCCAGTTATGCGGCCAAGATTGGGGAAACAGATGATCTTGTGATGGCAGGTCTGCTTGTGACCCGTATGCTGATGTTGCTACAATCTTATCATGCAGACTTAAACACCTACCTTAAAGACCACACAGACAACATAATCGAACCGTTTCCGTTCATTGCAATGATGCGATAGTGCGCTAAATATACTACCATGGCAACAACGAACTCTATATCACAACAACTGCTGGACCTACTGGCCACCCGCAATTACCACCCCGAAATGCTGGATCGGATGGGCCGACCCTCCAATGCAGAAGATGCCAAGACGTTTACATTTGACTATATGGCAGGTTCGGGCAAGAATTACGGCACAATGGTTATTGTGTTGGACAGCGACAATGAGATGAAGATCATGTACGGGGACAATCTGGGCCGTACCATGGAAGGTGATGACAAGTCAGAATTCTTTGATTTCCTACAACACCTGAATCAAAAGGCCACCAGCAATCGTTACACACACAGCATACAAGACATCAATCAACTCAAACATACCATGCAAGGTATGGCAGCCATACAAGAAGGCCTATTCGAAGGCTACTACGGTACTCGGAAAATCAGTTATGCTGGCGAACCTACTCAAGCCCGACTGCAAATCGTACACAGCCAGCCTCTGGGCGAAGGTGACGCACGTTATCGTCACATTGACCGGATGTTTATAGAAACTGCCGAAGGCGAAAAATTCAAACTGGGTTTTAAGAGTCTAAGCGGTGCCAGAGCCATGTTGGAACATGTGCGCCAGGGTGGCAAACCCTATGACATTCGTGGCTGCCACATCTCAGAAACTGTAAACGAAATTGCTGTGTTGAGTCGTTTCAATAGAGCGTCAGCAAATCGCATCTTAGAAGGTGTCACACAAGAGTTAGTAACCGAAGCACAAGTGTATTATCAAAGTTTACGTGAGAACTTAAAGCACATGGCCTCAGGCCGTGGCTACGCAAAGTATTTTGAATCGTGGCATCCGGCCACCATTAACGAACAAGAAGGTGTTGTAGACAACATCAAGACTCTGTTTATCGAACAGAGTATAGACAGCCGTATTGAAGCGGCATTACCACTGCTGGCCAAGATTCAGCAAAGAGGAAATGAAATGAAAGAAGCAGATATTTTTGAAAACTGGATTAACCGTCTAGCAGAAGGCACATGGACCCTGCCAGAAACTCCTGAGCAATTGGACAAACTCAAAACACTCATGACCAAAGAACTGATTGTTGGTCCTGATGCAACCAACGCAACAGAACAACTGTATGACTTGGTGGGCGACGATGAATTGTTTGATCGACTGCATGCTCTTGCTGATCAAGATCCCAGAGCCAATGCTTTCAATGACACAGAAGTCATGAATCGCTTGGCTGAACTGGGTATTGAAATGCCTGAACCTACTGCGCCAGGTAATCCTGCTGAACCCGAAACAGGTGCAACTGCTCCTGTGGCGGCGGCCGTGCCACCTAATCCTATGCCACAACAACCCATGGCAGAGGCGATGCCTGCAACAGATTCTAAAATAGATCCAAACTCAACTAGACAGTATGCTCAAAAAATAATCCAATCATTGGATCAATATACTGGTCAAGGCATGTTTGATGACAAATATAACGACGATGGTACAATCACTATCTTTAAAAAGCGAGACCGGCAGTGGGCAGATGAGGTGTATAGACAAATGGGTAGAAACCCAAATGATTCTGATTTAAAACAAATGGGTGTGCTTACAGGGGCAAACATGAACAAAGCAGTAGGTCCATACTTTGATATGTTCAGAAGCAAAGGTTGGAGATTTGACCAACCAGTAGCCGGACAGTTTACATTTGGTGTTACAAAATCTGCTGTGGCGGCAGAAGCAGACAACATGGCCACATTTGAAAGCACACTTGATACCATGCGAAAAGCGGCCGGTGTGCCAGTATTCAAAGCTGCCTTGTTGTCAGCAGGTGGCGCACTTTTTGACAAATTCACCGAAAGCAGACTCATGGACAGTGCTGGAGAAACACTATCACACATATTAAATCGTTACAAACATGAAGTCCGAAACTTTGAAGAAGGCGGCGAATTAGATAGAGACTTGTATGATGCCTTGTATGACTACTACAGTGCCAACGGTGAAATGCCTTACGGCGTACAAAAAGCACGTACAGGTGATCCTGACGAATGGGTAGCTGACCGATTAGCAGATGAACTCAACATGAATGAAGGTGCCGTGGTAACTATGATTCCCGGTGGCGACCAGGGTGGAGCAGTAGACAACTTCAAACAACAAATGGCTAACCGAACTGAACTGGATTTCCAAAAGGGTCAGCAGGACATGGCCGAAGGCTCATGTAACATGACCATAGAAGGCGAGTACTGCCCAGAACACGGACTGATGGAATGCGGTGGCATGAGCGAAATGAGCACAGTAGCAGGCGGTATGGCCTCTGTTATCGGCGAAGGCGATGCTGTACTGGCAAGAATAAAATCCTTGGCTTTGATCAAATAATACGTCAACAATAGGTATGCATGAGGTAGCACTATTACCAGACAGTGGCCCTGGAATTTTTCGAATCTCTAAATGGTTACCCATAGTTCAAAATCAACAATCACACGAATTGTGGGTTAACTTTTGGCGGGCTGATTCTAAAATACTTAAACGTTATGTAAAATCTCATTTAGTTAAGAAATTAGTATTTTATGATATATATCATGCTCAGCCAAGACTTGAGCATTCTCGCCTTGAGCTAGTTAAGCATTATCAAAAACTTATACCAACGGTGCTATTGACAGCCTGCAAAACACCTATACCTGGTGTAAACAATATTTTGCATTTTGATTACTACTGGAATAGAACCAAATCTGCCTATCTTGACAAGCACATATCTTGGAAACAGTCAGTCGCCAAAAACTACAATCATTGGCCTATAGAAACAGCCAGACGCCCGGGTGCTGTACTTTCTTTGTACGGCAAAAATAACCGGAGAATTAAACAACATTTATACGATCAAATAAAATATCTTTCGGGCTATCATAGCGGACAAGATACCGGTACAAGTTTGCCCAGTGATAACAATATTGTCGATCTATCACAGTTAACAGCAACGCCACCGGCAAGAAAATATTTTGATAACACATACATATCAGCACAAGTTGAATCATTGTGTCTAGGCCCTACGGTGCTTTACTCAGAAAAAACCTATGATCATTTGATACAAGGAAGATTTGTGATGAATTTTGGTCCAAAACATTTTTATCGTACGCTTGTGAATGATGGATGGAAACTGCCTGTTGGGGTAGATTACAGTTGGGACGACATACCCGATATCGAAAAAAATCCGGATACCCACACAGTGCAAACAGAACCTAGGTTTCATGCCTATACTCAATGCCTGTGCAAGTTGGCATCTGACATGGAACAACTACACAATCTATTCATTGCCAACATTGACGTGTTTACTCACAATCATGAACAACTTCAGCAAAAGCCTTATGATATTATTAGTTTAGAACAACTTGATCATAAATAAACTTGACACAGCAGACTAAAGCGCATATACTACTATTGTGTTTGCGCTTTTTCTTTTGTGGCACAGGCAACATTAGATCTAAGTAATTTAGACAGGCAACATACATAGGCAACTTACTAAGGAGAAAAACTATGGCATCATTATCAGAAATCAGAGCAAGACTACAGGCAGCGGAATCAAAACAAGGTGGACAATCCACCGGTGGGGACAATTCAATTTACCCACACTGGAACATGGAAGAAGGCCAGTCGGCCACACTACGCTTCCTCCCCGACGGTAACTCTAAAAACACTTTCTTTTGGCAAGAACGAGCAATGATTCGTTTGCCTTTCAACGGCGTCAAAGGAGAGATGGAATCCAAGCAAGTTATGGTACAAGTACCCTGCGTGGAAATGTGGCAAGAAGCCTGCCCAATCTTGGCAGAAGTACGCACCTGGTTCAAGGACAAGAGTCTTGAAGACATGGGTCGTAAGTATTGGAAAAAGCGTAGTTACATCTTCCAAGGCTTCGTGCGTGAGAACCCATTAGGCGACGACAAGTCACCTGAGAATCCAATTCGCCGATTCATCATTGGTCCACAAATCTTCACAACTATCAAAGGAGCCTTGATGGATCCTGAACTGGAAGAATTGCCAACAGACTATTTGCGTGGCCTGGACTTCCGCATCTCAAAAGGTGCCAAAGGCGGATTTGCTGACTACAATGGTTCAAAGTGGGCACGTAAAGAGTCAGCCCTGACCGAAGCAGAACAAGCCGCAGTTGATGCACATGGCCTGTTTGACTTGAGCACATTCTTGCCCAAGAAGCCCTCTGATGTTGAGTTGAAAGTGATCAAAGAGATGTTTGAAGCATCAGTTGATGGCCAGCCATACGATAACGAACGTTGGGGGCAATACTTCCGTCCTGCTGGACTGAGTGCACCTGCTGGTAGTTCTGCTCCAGCACCTACTGTGGATCAAGACACGCCTGCGGCAAAGCCAGCACTCAAAGTAGCGGCTCCTGTAAGCGACTTTGATGACGAAGACGCACCAGCACCAACTGCTCCTGTGGCAAAACCTGCTGGTGGTGGACAAAAGGCTGAAGACATCTTGGCCATGATTCGCGCACGTCAACAAAAGTAATTGAGTACAAGGGCAACGTTTGTACTCATATTATGAGATTTGAAATAGTATTTGAACAGACTGGCGATACTATACCATTTGTCAGTCTGAATGATCAGATATTAGAATTCTACGTGAATTATCTGACAGTTCAAAATCTAAATAGTTTTGAACTGTCGTCTCCGCAGACGGCATTGAATATGTCAGAAAAAATTCGTGCTCTTGACAACAGTATTAAACAAAACAACAACTGGATGGAAATTTTATTAGATCGAACTGTGAAACCAATGCTAAATTTGGAGTATCTAAATCAAGATCTTCTCAACCAATACCATGCTGACTGGGTAAACAGTCAAGATATTGAGTATGATATTGATGCTAAACGAAAGCAACATCGTCATACAGGATTAACAGAACAAATACACGATTTGTTTCCTGATGACATCAGATACCCCAAAATTGGTACGATACTACAACATCTGGGATATAGTGATGCATATGATAAAATTAATCTTGATATACACAGTATAGAACTTATGTTCAATAAGTTGAAATACCAAGTAAAAAATCAAAATTGGGTCTCAGTAAAAAACCCATTTTTACATCAAGGACTCAGTCACAACACTTCTAATCTTAGATTGACTTTCAATCATCTAGGAAGATCTCTGTACGAGAAATTTCTTTCTCAAGATAACACACTCGGTTGTCGAGACGAAAACACCTATCACGAATTATTGGGATTTGTTGAGTTAAATTTGTGGCGACCAGAATCCATAGACATGAGTGCTGAATATATTGAGTGGTGCAAGTCTCATCAACGAGTTCCATTGGGGGTTAATTTAAATTTTGGTAATATACCTAATCTAGACAAGCATTTAGCAGACTACAGAATAGTAATTTATCGAAACAGTTTGAAAAACAACAGTTTTAGTATACACTTAACATAAAGGAAATATATCATGGGAAAACCATTTGACGTAAGTAAATTCCGCAAGGAAATCACCAAGAGCATTGACGGACTGTCAATTGGATTCAATGATCCAACTGATTGGATCTCCACAGGCAACTACGCCTTGAACTATCTTATCTCAGGAGACTTCAACCGTGGTGTCCCACTGGGTAAAGTTACTGTATTTGCTGGCGAATCGGGTGCTGGTAAAAGCTATATTTGTTCTGGGAACATTATCAAGAACGCACAGGAGCAAGGCATCTATGTGGTGCTGATTGATAGTGAAAACGCACTAGATGAAAAATGGTTGCATGATCTTGGGGTAGACACTAGCGACACCAAGTTGTTGAAATTGTCAATGGCCATGATTGATGATGTTGCTAAAACAATTTCAACATTCATGAGTGATTACAAAGCATTACCTGACGGCGAACGTCCAAAGGTGTTGTTTGTTATTGACTCATTGGGCATGTTGCTTACCCCTACTGACGTTAATCAGTTTGATGCGGGTGATATGAAAGGTGACATGGGCCGTAAACCCAAAGCACTTACTGCACTTGTTCGTAACTGTGTAAACATGTTTGGCAGTTACAATGTGGGCCTGGTCTGTACCAACCACACATACGCTAGTCAAGACATGTTTGATCCTGACGATAAAATCTCGGGTGGTCAAGGGTTTGTTTATGCAAGTTCGATTGTTGTTGCTATGAAAAAACTCAAACTCAAAGAAGATGAAGACGGTAACAAGATTACCGACGTCATGGGCATTCGTGCCGCATGCAAGGTAATGAAAACTCGCTACGCTAAACCCTTCGAAGGTGTGCAAGTTAAAATTCCTTACGAAACCGGAATGAGTCCTTACTCGGGACTAACCGACTTGATTGAGAAGAAAGCCATGCTCAAGAAAGAAGGTAATAGTTTGGTGTTTACCACAAGTGCTGGAGAGATTATCAAGAAGTTTCGTAAGGCATGGGAACGCAATGACGACAATTGTCTTGATACTGTTATGAAAGACTTTGCAAATCAGAGAGCAGAGGTAAGTACTCCGGAGGAAACAGCAGATGAGTGAAACAATAGCCAGTGAAATTTGGGGAGAACTCAAGCGTTTTGTAAACACAGTGGACCGTGACGAAGCCGCTGAGACTGTGATACAGATTTTGATGGACAATGATTCAGACGTGGAAGATATTCGTAACGCATTCAAAGGTGACTCAGACATCAAACGTGCGCTGACTGCATACCTTGACAACGACAAAGACTATGAGGCAGAAGACGAAGAAGATGAGTCAGAAGAGGAAGAAGACGAAGACTGGGAAAACTAATGTCAAACCAATTGGTTGATTTTTACTGCAATCAAAAATTTACTTGGTTGTCGATTGACATGGAAAAAAAATTAACCTCTGTATGTTGTAAAGCAGACCCTGAGAGGATTAACTTATCTTGGCTTAAACAAAATCCAGGAAAAATATTTAATACTGAGTCGTTAAAGTCTGAGAGGCAACAAATGTTGGAAAATATTCCAGTTAAAAGTTGTCATACCAATTGCTGGTTACCCGAAAGTCAAGGATTTTCAAGTCAGAGATTAGAGATTGGACAAGAAAAAACCCACACTCTAATAGAATCTCAACCCGAAACATTGAATATCATCTTAGGATCTAGTTGCAATCTAACATGTTCTTATTGCTGTAAACAATATAGCACTGCATGGCTACATGATATTAAGAATAACGGTGCCTACATGGATTCTGATAGGTTTAATATACAACCAATAGATCAGATTCTTTTGAGGATAAGCCATAATGAACACAAGCAAACAGAATCTTTTGTTACATTAGTCAATGAAATAAGATCGTTAAGACATGTTAAAAAAATTGTTATTACCGGCGGGGAACCTTTTCTGTACAATAATTTTGATGTTCTAATGAATAATATACCCAGTACCGACGAAATTTTGATAATAACCGGGCTAGGGGTAAACTCTAATAGATTGAAGAATCAAATTGAAAAGATTAAACACTTACCCAACTTAAAAATAGCAATAAGTGCAGAAAACATTGACAAATTTTATGAATTTAATCGTTATGGCAATACCTATCAAGATTTTGAGAAAAATCTAAAAATACTAACAGATGCTGGACTAGCACTTAATTTTCACTCAGTGGTTAGTAATCTAACTGTGTTTGGATTGGTGGATTTTGTAAACAAATATAATCATATTCCTATAGTTTATGTTTTTTGCCACGACCCAGACTACCTTGGAGTTAATGTACTAGATAGCGATAGTAAGGAAAAACTAACAAAATCTATTGAAGAAAGTGATATCACAATTAAAGACAATATTATTAAAATGCTAACCGCTAGTCCCACTCAGGCACAACAAAAAAATTATTCAGTGTTTGTTAATGAATTTGCACGTCGTAGAAATCTTGACCTTGGGATTTTTCCTAATAGCATGATAGAATGGTTAAACCATGTGGTATAGTCGCGTAGTTGCTAGTCTTGGTGATATTCCAGACTTCATCAATCACTACGAGCGTGAACTTGAAGATGCCAAAAAGGACTGTAAAATCTATGGCCTGGTGGAAAAGAACATCACTGCCTTACCGGGCATCACTGAGTTTAGATACAATCAACTGCAAGAGATTGAGGCAGTATTAAACTATCTCAACATCCAACTGCGTAAGATACGTAGAAAACATTTTCAGAAGTATCTTGAAGGGTATGCTCGTGCCCTGACATCAAGAGATGCTGAAAAGTACGTGGACGGCGAGGATGAAGTAATTGATTACGAAACTCTCATAAACGAAGTAGCATACCTGCGCAATCGTTGGCTGGGCATACTCAAAGGATTAGATACCAAACAGTGGCAAATGGGACATGTGGTCCGCCTAAGAACTGCAGGCATGGAAGACATTCAGGTGTAAATACCTGCATGAAAATCGTCATAGTAACTGGTGGCTTTGATCCACTACATTCCGGGCATATCTCTTACCTAAATCATGCCGATCACCTGGGTGATCACGTGGTTGTAGGCCTAAACTCTGATGCGTGGCTCACACGCAAAAAAGGTCGCCCATTCATGCCCTGGCGTGAACGCATGATTGTGTTGGACAATCTACACATGGTTGGAGAAATAGTTGAGTTCGATGATTCGGATGGCACAGCATGTGATGCTATTCGTCAAGTACGAGAAAAATATCCCAATGATGAAATTGTGTTTGCCAATGGCGGAGACCGTACACCTGATAACATTCCAGAAATGAAGTTTGATGACGTGGAATTTGTGTTTGGGGTCGGAGGAGACAACAAGGCCAACTCCAGTTCCTGGATACTAGAGGAGTGGAAAACTCCCCGAACAGATCGTGCCTGGGGCTACTATCGTGTGCTACATGAAGTGGGTGCTAATACCAAACTCAAAGAACTTACTGTGGCACCCAAAACATGTTTGAGCATGCAACGGCATGACCAACGTGCAGAATTTTGGTTTGTGGCCCAAGGTGAAGCCGCAGTTTACACACTAGATAGTTCAAGTGATCACGACTTGATAGGCACGTATCAACCGCACGAATATATTTGGATTGCTAAAAATCAATGGCACATG
>Ga0181356_1000547_pt1 | contig 16319 bp, 14 predicted proteins | sample Fa13VDMM110SN_FD_130104 | JGI IMG/M metagenome (GOLD analysis project Ga0181356, IMG submission 130104) | Freshwater viral communities from Lake Michigan, USA - Fa13.VD.MM110.S.N | ecosystem: Environmental > Aquatic > Freshwater > Lake | place: USA: Michigan | collected 2013-09-24 | reverse complement strand
TTGAAATCGAAGGACACGAAAACCCGGATATGACAAAATCGGTGCGCTGGGGGTTGGCGAAAGACGATGTAACACCGCAGGATATTTTCAGGATGACAAATGAGGGACCTGCCGAGCGCGCAATTATTGCAAAATACTGTATTCAGGATTGTAACTTGGTTCATCATCTTATGAATAAAATCGACGTGATGACCGGATATATTGAGATGGCGAAGATTTGCAGTGTCCCGATTAGTTTCCTCGTATTGCGCGGACAAAGCATTAAGCTGACGAGTTTTATTGCAAAGAAATGTCGCGAGAAACGCACACTTATGCCAGTGATTGAAAAAAGTTTCGGAAACGAGAGTTATGAAGGTGCAATCTGTCTTCCACCGAAGTGCAACTTGTACCTAGACAACCCAGTAGCATGTCTTGACTACTCGTCTCTATATCCATCTTCCATGATTAGCGAGAATTTGTCGCAGGATAGTAAAGTATGGACAAAGGAATTCGACTTGGCGGGACAACTGGTTCGCGAAACCGGCGTGAAAGATATTTCGGGGAATTATATATATGATAACTTACCTGGTTACGAATACGTGGATGTGACATATGATACCTATAAATGGGTTCCGAACCAACGCGGGCGCGCAATTAAAACCCTAAATGGTACTAAAATTTGCCGATTTGCTCAACCAAAGGATGGGGTGAAAGCGATTATGCCGACAGTGCTCGAGGAACTACTCGCCGCCCGCAAAGCTACGCGCAAACTTGCTGAAGCAACCGAGGACCCCTTTATGGCGAACATTTTAGACAAACGACAACTTGGTTATAAAGTAACTGCGAATTCGCTTTATGGACAATGTGGTGCGAAGACGAGTACATTTTATGATGTGGATATTGCGGCTTCAACGACAGCGACGGGACGTAAGTTGCTAACCTATGGGAAACGGATTGTCGAAGAAGTGTATGGGGATGCGAAAGTGGAGTCGAAGAAATTCGGTTTTGTGAATACAAAAGCTGAGTACATATATGGTGACAGTGTTGCGAATTATACGCCGATATATATTAGAGTGAATGGCGGACAAATGAATATTATAAAGATAGATGAGTTGGTTGAGTTACATGGGGACGCGGCGGGATGGGTTTATAGCAAAGAGGAAGGTAAAGAGGGAAAAGAATATTGCGAAATGATTCCATCATTGAATATCGAAACATGGTCAGATAAAGGATGGACAAAACTTCATAGAATTATTCGTCATAGATTGGCGCCACATAAAAAAATGATGCGTGTACTGACACATACAGGTCTCGTAGATGTAACAGATGACCATTCGCTTGTCGACATAACTGGTAAGGAAATATCTCCGAAAGATGTTAAATGTGGAACTTCATTGTTACATAATAATTTACCAATTAACACTAGTTATTGTAAATCTAATATTACAGTTGAAGAAGCACAAGTTATGGGTTTCTTCTTCGGCGATGGTAGTTGTGGTATGTATAATTGCGCCTCTGGAAAAAAAAAATCATGGGCATTAAATAATGCATCATTAGACATAATAAATAAATACGTTACATTATGTTCTATTTCGTATCCAAATTTTAAATGGAAATATTTAAATACTATAGATAGTTCTGGTGTATATAAGATTGTTCCTTCAACAGATACATACGGTGATATTGCTAGATTTGTCGAAAAATATAGAAAGTTAATGTATAATAACAAAGCAAAAATAATACCACATGAAATATTATTTAATACTGAAAAAATTAGAATGGCTTTTTGGAATGGAATGTACGATGCTGATGGTGATAAAGACGCTAATGGATATATTAGAATAGACCAAAAAAATCAAATTAGTGCAGCTAATATTTGTTGGCTTGCTCAAAGTTTAGGATGGAAAACGTCTTTAAATACAAGAACAGACAAAGAAAATATATATAGAGTTACAATGACAAAATTACTTCAAAGAAAACCAGCAACAGAAGTTAAAAAAATACATGAAATTTCATACCCCGATGGAGAATATGTATATGACCTTACGACCGAAAACCACCATTTTGCAGCAGGAATTGGAAATATGATAGTTCATAACACGGATTCTGTATTCTTTACATTTAATCTTGCTACATCGGATGGAATACCCATTCGCGGAAAGGATGCGCTAGAGATTACGATTGAGTTTGCGAAAGAGGTGGGCAATCTTGCTACGAAGTTCTTGAAGTCGCCGCATGCGTGGGTATATGAGAAAACGCTGATGCCGTTTTGCCTGCTTTCGAAGAAGCGATATATTGGGATGCTATATCAGGACAAACCGGAAAAACCGAAGCGCAAAAGTATGGGAATTGTTTTGAAGCGCCGCGACAATGCGCCGATTGTAAAGGATATATATGGCGGTGTCATTGATATTCTGATGAAGGAGCAAAACGTGGAGACGGCGATAAAATTTCTAAAATCATCGCTACAAAATTTAGTAGATGAGAAGGTTCCGATGGATAAACTTATCATCTCAAAGTCGCTGCGAAGTGGATATAAAAACCCGGCACAAATCGCGCATAAAGTATTAGCCGACCGTATGGGCAAGCGTGACCCAGGAAATAAACCAAGCATTGGCGACCGTATTCCGTTTGTCTATATCCAAAACCCCGATAAAAAAGCACTACAAGGCGACAGAATTGAACACCCCGACTTCATTGTGGCGAATAAAATTAAACCGAATTATGCTTTCTATATTACAAATCAGATTATGAAACCGATACAACAGGTATTTGCACTAGTACTGGAGAATATTCCGAGTTATAAGAGACAAGTTCCGGCACTTAAACGGAATATTGATGGATGGATTGATAAATTAAAAGACGAGGCGAGCGATGAAAAAATAAAGAAGAAGATAGCGGATATACGTAATAAGGAGGTGAAGAAGATATTGTTTGACGAATATTTGATAGAGATAGATAATACAACGAAAGGAAATCAAAATATAATGAACTTCTTCAAGAAGTCGTAGCAGATTTGGTAGTAAATATAAAAATAGATAAAAAATAATATATTCCTACTATATTATTTTTATAGACAACAAACATATAAAAAATCATATAAAAAATCATCTGCATAATAGTAGTGCATTCTATATCCTATGCATTATTTGGTCTCCTTAACATCTGCTGAATTGCGTATGCGCCGATCGAAACCCACATCGTTACTATTACCTTCGAACCTTCCGTAATTAACCATCGCATTGCTACGCAGTGTGGTGCCGATACCATGAACGGAGAGAGAACAAATCCGGTTATCGTAAATGGGGCACAATACATAGGATAGAAATGAACCGCAGCATAGTGTAGCGTAATCCACATCAAGTAGTAGCCAAACAACGAAATCAGTATCGTGAGTAACCACCACAGGATTGTAATCGCGTCTTTGATAAGGTGGCACAAATAGAATATAAAGCCAATGAAATCCGAAAACATGTTAGTAACTGATAGTCTATATGAATTTGCACCGTTGCTGTTATAGGTGCTATTGTCGGGATACATAAAGAATGACGTTCTTGTCATGTGATATTAGTGTTCCAAAACTTCTCTGTTTTTCTGCTGTATTTATATTTTTACGAATTATGTAGTTCAATTTTACATACATCTTAATCTACCTCTGGATAATTGTTATCGTCGTTAGTATCGTCTCTACTAGTAGTGTTAGAATCCGTAGGTGTCGCATTAGTTCTTGATATAGTATTACCACTATTACCACTATTACTAACGCTTCTAGATAATGTATTTGTAAGAAGTCTTTCAATTTGCGGAACAATAGATATTTCACTATTTGTATTTACTTGACTTCTAGGTAAATCAAATGAAAACACGATAGAGTTATCATTCACATTATCTACCGAGAGATTATCAAAATCGTTGTTACCTGTTTGCATAAGAGTATTGAATATATTTGATATGCTAATATTATCTGGATTTTGAGAATCGTCGTTTGCATCGTTTGCATCGTTTGCACCATTTGCGTCATCCGGGTTACTATCAGGAGCAGCGGTTTGAGGTGTTTCCGCAGGTCTTACAACATTAGAACGACACAAAGGGCACGTCGAATTTGTTTCAAGCCACGTCATCATTCGAAAAGGAACAAAACAATGTTTGCAATGTTTCAAGGTTAAAACTACCGATTCTGGGGTAAATGTTTCTCTTGTAATAGGGCATTCGGTATTCAAAATGTAGTTGGAAGGTATTGAACCATACGTCATTATTTCAGTGTTCTCTTCTATTTCGGAAATAGTTAACCCTCCATTTCTTCTTCTGTTTAATGCAGTAGTATTTGTATTTGGTGTCGGATTAAGTAAAACCGTTCGAGGTATCGAGTAAAAAATATTACCCATATCAAATAATGGACTTCTTGACAAACCAGGTAGTGATGCTCTTCCTAATCCTGGTGCATTTCTTACACTATTATCGACTCCTCTAGTAACCGGAGGTATATCACTATTTGACGTAGCACGAGAACCTTCTAAAATACTATTATTACTATCGTTACTATCATTAAATACAATATGTCGACTTTCATGCAAGTCACGATTATTTTGCAAATGTTGTCGTCGTCTATTGACTATTCTCCTTCGTTCATTCTGAAGTTCAACCATAGTTGATATACATGTTTGCATATCGGAATACATGTCTTGAGTCCTTGAAACAAATCTTCCAAAACTATTCATTAAATCAAAATAACTATACTCAAAATCCATATTAAAAGCATCATCGTAATAAGAATGTCTTCGACTATATCCTCTTATATCACCATCATAATAAATGCTACTTGCATTATTTGCACTGTTTCCGTTGTTTCCATTGTTTCCATTGTTTCCGTTGTTTCCGTTGTTTCCATTACTTTCATTTTCTCTTCTAGACATGTCGCTGTTATATCACTGTTATATACTTATTTATATATTTATATATGTTACATATGTTTAAATATTAAATTGATTTAAATATTAAATACTACTTGTGTTAATAACATATACTTTAGTTACTTAACATAACGCACCACGATACTTAAATAAGTACATAAATATCTAAAATGACAGAACAAAATCCTCAACCACAAAATAGATTCGCTCAATATAATGACAAGGGTATAACGGGTCTAGCAAATTTAGGAAATACCTGTTTTATAAATGCATGTATACAGTGTCTTTCACACACATATGAATTAAACGATTTTTTATCAAAGGGGGAAGGAGAATATAAAAAACACTTGAATAATAAACCGGAGTCGGTTCTTTTAGTAGAATGGGACGACCTTCGCAAAATGATGTGGAGTCAAAATTGTGTTATTTCGCCGGGGCGTTTTATAAACACCGTACAACGTATTGCGAAAATTACGAACCGCGATTTATTTACTGGCTGGTCTCAAAACGATTTACCTGAATTTCTATTATTTTTATTTGATTCATTTCATAATGCACTAACGCGCGAAGTTATCATGGACATTAAGGGAAATATAAAAACAAAAAAAGACGAAATGGGGAAGGCGTGTTATGAAATGATGAAGACGCAGTATACAAAAGACTATTCAGAGTTTTTAAACATATTTTTCGGAATACATGTATCTGTATTAACACCGGCTACTGAAAAAGGGAAAGAAGTGGCGGCAAGTAACCCTGTCCCAGACCCAGAGTGTTTAAATTACTTGAGTTTACGACCTGAACCATATATGTTAATACACTTACCAATCCCGTCAAAAGAAGAAGTAAATATAAGAAATGCGGATAAAAATGTAACACTATTTCACTGTTTTGAGAAACAATGTGAATGCGAGTTATTGCAGGGTGAAAATGCGTGGTTTAACGAAAAAGAGAATAAAAAACAGGATGTACATAAAAGAATGTTGTTTTGGAGTCTTCCGAATATAATGATAATTGATATTAAGCGATTTATAACATCTATGAATGGGCGAAGTAAAAAGAATCAACAGTTTATAGATATTCCAATTAACAATGTCGACTTTTCAAAATATGTAGAAGGATATGCGAAAGAAACATATATATACGACTTATATGCTATTTGTAATCATCATGGACAAATTGACGGAGGTCACTATAGCGCCACGATAAAAAATTCGAATGGTAAATGGTATAATTTTAATGACACACAAGTAACTGAAATTATAGTGAATGATAATATAATTAGTGGAAATACGCCATATTGTCTGTTTTATCGAAAAAAAAAAATTAGTTGAATTATATATATAGAACAAATATAATAAATGAGTATAAGTTATAATTCATTAACAGGGATAGAAGGAAGTCCGGTATCATATATAAGCGACCTAGCACTAAAAGGCAGGGACAAATTGGATTCATCCAGTGCAACAACGCGTATTGTTATTTTACTTGCATTTGTTGTTGTAACTATTTTATACTATGTTTTGTTTTCATCTTTAGGAAAAGGTAACGGAGGTGGAAGCGGTAGTCTAGGAGATTCGCCTGGTTCTGGTAGTGGTAGCGGCGAAGCACCCGGAAAAAGAACCTTGGAAGTAATACTATGGAGTATTTTTATCGTTCTTATCATTATAAATGGTTTTCAGTATTTCTTTAATGTCAACTTTACTGCGTCTATAAGAGACATTTTTACGGATAAACCAAAAATAGATTTGACGGTTCAAAAGCCACCTGGTGAAAGTGCTGTACCTCAGATGAAGGTAAAAAAAGAAGTATTCAATATTCCGAGTAATAACTATACCTTTGACGACTCAAAAGCAATATGCCAAGCCTATGGTGGAAAACTAGCAACTTATAATCAAGTAGAAGAGGCTTATAACAAAGGCGCGGAATGGTGCAACTATGGCTGGTCTGATGGACAAATGGTGCTTTTCCCGACACAGAAAAAAACATGGGAAAAATTGCAGACAATCGAAGGACATGAAAATGACTGCGGAAGACCCGGTATCAATGGTGGTAAAATAGGCAACCCTAACGCTCGCTTTGGTGTAAATTGTTACGGTTTTAAACCGATTATAACACCTGCAGAGCAGAGTAATATGACTAATAATCCTATATACCCGGTAAGTATGAAAGATATGGAACTACAAAAGAAACTGGAATACTGGAAGAAACGCGTTCCCGAAATGTTGCTTTCACCCTTTAATAAAAATAGCTGGAGTATTTTAGGGTAAATTATAATTTATATTTTATGTTTTCTATTTTAATGTTACTTTGTAATTTTTATTATATAATTATATTAGATATTAATATAATTATATAATTATAAACATGGAAAGCAGAAATGTTTATTTATACTGGACTGGAAAAGAATATTCACTTATTTCATTATTACGAAAAATAATATATCTGCATTCTACAAATAAAAAAGGATATAAGGTAATTTTAATTACACCTAGTACTATAAAAAAATATATAAAATATATACCAAATTATTTTAACAAATTATGTCCCGCACATCAAGCTGATTTTGTAAGAGTTAATGTTATTTGCGACTATGGTGGTATTTGGTTAGACAGCGACACTCTAGTAATGGATGATCTAGATAGTTTATTTGACCTTGTTGAAAATAAAAATGGATTTTTTATAAAAGAAAATAACAGTATTTTATGGAATGGTATTTTTGGTAGCAAGCCAAATACGCCATTAATGGTTGGGTGGAAAAATAATATGATAAATTTATTAAATAAAAAACAAGGGAATATTGGATGGACGGATATTGGCAATGAAATGCTTGAAAATATGAAAAATAAATATCCTGATTTGTACAACGACTATCATATATTCAGTGGATTGAATGACTTATACCCAGTAAATTGTGATATTTGTGAACAAGAATATGTTTGTAAACCATACGATAACTATAAAAATATTATTCGGGAATACCAACCATTGGTCGTATTAGTAAATTCAGTATATAAAAAATTACAAGATAAAACAGAAGTAGAAATATTAAATAGTAATATGCCATTAAATTATTTTATAAATAAGTCACTTGAAAATATGAACACCAGTAAAAATAAAATCATATTTGAGAACATATATTCAAAAAAAATATGGAATAATGGCGATAGTATGATACCTTTATCAGGTCCTGGGTCTTCATTAGAAAATTCTGCCAATTGTTCGAATTTATTGAATCAATTTATTTACAAAAATAAATGTTCATCTATTTTAGACTTAGGATGCGGTGACTTAACGTGGATTTCTAAAACAAATTTCTTTCATGACAAAAATATAAACTATACAGGCGTTGATATAGTTCAAAGCATAATAGAATCACATTCTATAAAATATACAAATCATACATTCATGTGTAAAGATTTGGTAAGTTTTAAAGATATGAATTTTTCATCAATTGTAATAATTAGGGATGTTATTTTTTATTTAAAAAATATAGAAATACTTACCATTTTCGAAAACATTAAAAATAAATTTGATTTTATATTGATAACAGGTTGCAATAATAATATTAACACAGATATTTTTGACAAATGGAATTTTTCTGAGAAAAATTTACACATATCACCGTTTAATAAATCTAAAAACTTTATTACAAAAATTAATGAAAATGCGTTTAACAGAAGTGTCTATATTTATTCTCACGATGCATTTTATAACATGAATAAATAATGAATAGGAAGTAATTAGTATTCACCAAGGTTGGGTAGAAGGAGCAGTTACATTCTTGATAGTGATTTATACGAATTTATATGATATAAAATGTTACATCATATAAAATAAACCGATATAAAATAACCGCATCGCGCATCTCGCTCTACAAATTAAACCGCAAACCGCACTTTTTTAGTTTTTTTGTTTTTATTTTTATTTTTCTTGACACCAGCTTCATCATTCGCCGGTTTACCATCCTTATTTGTATTTGTATTTGTATTTGTTTTAGAACGTCCATGTCCGTCCGTATGTTTTCTCGTCTTTTTATCATATTTTACTTTTTTGTCAAGACTTACCAGAGATAATAACTTATCATAAAGCGACTCTTCAATGACATCATCATCGCTCTCATTGTCACTAGAAGAGTCTCTGCCTTTTTTATCTTTATCGCTTTTATCTCTTTTACCTTTTTTATAATTAAATACTTTACTATTGCTGGCGGGTTTACCATAGTATAAACTAGATGGGATGACTAAATCTTCCATTAATTTTGCTGTTTTTGGTTCACTATCGTGTTTCTCGTTTTTTTTACCTTTACCACCACCACCAACCATAGGCATACCAAGAGTAGCATTCAGAAGAGCGTTACTTACTTTATACCCACAGCTTAATACTCCATCACTATTTTTACTAAAAACAAGGTCTTCGTTGCGCAAAGGAAATAGTTTCAAGTCATTATTTCTATCTCTTGAACCCCCTGATTGATATTCGCTCATAGTATACTACCTATATTATGTATATAAATTAGTTCAAATATTTTAACTAATTCTAATATACCCGATTAATTATAGTATCTTTTAATTTCAGGAACCATTTTTGTTTCACGTTTACTTTTAATATAGTCTACAATTTGTTTCACTTGACCCTGGTTTGCAATAACTTCACTTAAACACTTCTCCAAAAACCCCAATGTGAGCGGCGATGTCTGTTTCGTCTCACAAAATTTAATCTTTCCATCCATTATATTCACAACACTATTATTCATATTATTGTCTTCAACATACGTCATTATTTTATCTTCTATATCATTTTTACGCGTTCTTATATCCTTCGCCTTTTCGTTCAACTTCTTAAGTTCATTATCCAATTCAACCCAGTTTTGAATCGTTTTGTCTAAATGGTTTGCGCCCGTACTCATAGCAGGAGGTTTATTCATCGTTAATGTTAATAATACAAGTATCTATTATACTATTACAAATAATATCTAAACTATTTTTACATATTATTTTAAATACTTACATACTTACACATCGTACCTTCTTAAATATACGTACCGCTTACTTCCTGCTCTTTCTGGTTCTATTTTTCTTTCCATAACTTCTTCCATACGCTTGCTGTGCAGCCAACAAACCAAGAGGAACAAGAGCTTCCTTCAGTAGGGCTCCGAATGTTGCAAACATACCACCTGACTGTCCTTGTGTCTGAGACTGTGATTGTCCCTGAGCTTGTCCCTGAGCTTGCCCTTGCGACTGGCTTCTACGCATTCTTTTAGAACCATTTCTCATAGCACGACGCTTATTCCGCCGAGAACCGCCACCGGTTTGACCCATCGCATGAGCATTCATCATTTGTCTAGCTAATGCAGAATTTGCGCCTGCACCGCCGGAATCAGCAACAATTTTTGCTTGAAGAGATTGAAAACCACCCGCAGCTTCAGCTACAGGATTGCCTCCAACAGATGTAGACCACTGTCCGCCACTGGAGGTACTTCCCGGATAATCACCCGAAGCTAATGGAGCCGTTGAACCACCTCGTTTGCCTCTGCCCCTACCTCTGCTTCTACCGCAACTTTTTCTAGACTTTGCCATATCTTATCTTATATGTTATATACTATCTAATTAGAAAAAAAGAAAAAAATAATTATTTAGATAATAGTTGTATATTATACAATTTTGTGACTTTTAAATAACATAATAAATATTCCTAAAACTAGAAAAAAACTAATTACAACTAGAAGTAACGATAAATAAATATATGGATATATTTCTTCTAATATTAAGTTAATAATTGGTTTAAATAAATTTTTTAATTCTTTTTTAACTTCATCCTTTTTAATAAAGTCTAAAAAATAATCAGTAATTTTGTCTTTCATATCTTTTGTTTCCTTCATTTCTTTACTTTTATGTTTTTAATACTTGACTATTACTAATTAATTTATAAAAATATAATTATTATACAATTTTTGCGTGTTATTATTATCTATATTTTCTCCTTAAGCATTAAATAGATATGAATTCTATATCAAATATATGTACGATTTATGATACTTTTGATTTTAGTAAATTTATTTTAACTCATCCTGAGTCATTACAAGGTGGTTCTTTCTTTACAAAGCTAAATATAAGCAATGATGTACTTTATGTACAAACGCCTAAATGTATATCTAAACAGGGAGTAGTCTCTTCATCTGGAAAAAAATCATATATTGACCTTATGTTTTCATCTGACGACTCTAAATTTATTGAGTTTATGGAAAATTTAGAAAAGTCATGTGTAGAAAAAATTCATGAAAAAAGAAATTCATGGTTTACGAACGATATTGACGAAAACGACATAGAAAACGCTTTTGCAGCTACTCTGAGACCTTTTAAAGCAGGCAAATATTATTTACTTCGAGCTAGTATAGCACCATCAAAAAATCTTGTTAAAATGCCTACATGTTTCGTGTTTGACGAAAGTGAAAATAAGTTATCTCTTGATGACATAAGACCAGAAAATGATTTAATAACAGTTTTAGAAATACAAGGCATTAAGTTTACATCTAAAAGTTTCCAGTTTGAAATTATTTTACGCCAAGCTCTCATCATGTCAAATAAACCTGTCTTCCAATCATGTGTAATTAAAAAAAATATACAACCAGGTGTTACAACACATGATTCCACATTAGCATCAGAAAATGCAAAAGACGTAGAACCCATCACATTGGAAGTATCTAGTGTATCGCAAACTAAACCTCAACAACCTCATATACAACATAATTTAGAACAAATAATAAAAAGTAAAAATAATAATAACTTTACTTCAGAAAGTCAAGACGATAAATATAATGACGACCACGACCACAACCACGACCACGACCATGACAATACCAAGAATGATACCATCAATGATACCTATAATGAGGATGAAGACTATAATGAAAGTGTAAACAAGAGTGATAACAATAAATTGGCAAATAATGTTCAAATAAAAAGTAGCCCAAATAATTTAGAAAAAATAGAATCTTTAGAACTTACAGAACTTACGGACGCAGATTTAGAAATAAAGACAGATGAGAACTTGAAACTAAAAAAACCCAACGATATTTATTATGAAATATATAACGCAGCAAAAGAAAAAGCAAGAACAGCGCGAAAATTGGCTTTTGATGCTTATTTAGAAGTAAAGAAAATTAAGAAAACATACATGCTCGATGACTCAGATTCTGATTTTAGTAATTCTTCAAATTCAGAGGATGACGACGACGACAACGACGACAACGACGACAACGAGGACGACGAGGACGATAACAACGACAATGAAAACTAACATTTTAATTCATAGATAAATATGAAACTTTATATATAGCATTCATATCATACCATAAAATACAAATGATTAAGAAATATTATAAATTAAATTTATATTTTTTAAATACAAATTTAATATTTCGCAAACAGAGAGCAAACTTTAGATATTTTAGTTATTTTTATTTAATTACTTAAGGCGTATAATTTATATTTGGTAATTAATATTAAAATTATAAAAATATTTTATCTTTTATTTTATATAACGATGCTCAAAGATTTACAGAAAACTTTCAAGGCACATCACGTTCTTTTACTTTTAGGAGGATTGGTTCTTATTTATGTTATTTATAATTATTCTTCGAATAAGAATTTTTATCCCGAGAACTATGAATCAGTTAACCGACGCAACTCATCCCACAGTTCATCCGGCAATCAAAACGCCAGTTCCGGTAGTGGCAGTAATCCTACCGGTGCAAACGATGGCACCTTCTTTGTTGACTATGCACCTATAAATTCAAGTGACAGTGGTATTGCTGGTATGCCTTCCAACTGCAATAGTCAAAACACAAACAACCCTTCTGACCTTCTTCCCAGCGACAGTAATAGCGGATGGGGTTTAAAACCAATGGGTAGCGGCGACTTTATGGGGGTTAACTTTTTGAACGCTGGTTACCTTATTGGCATTGATTCAGTAGGTAGCAGTCTTAGAAACGCTAACCAACAAGTTCGTTCTGAACCTCCCAATCCTCAGCTGATGGTCAGTCCGTGGAATAACACTACCATCGAGCCTGATTCATTCCGCCAGCCTCTTGAAGTCGGATGTGGTCCTCAGTGAACATATAAAATATAAAATATAAAATATACAATATAAAATATAAATATAGTTTACAATTCAGTGCTATGCACATGTTTAATTACATAATAATCAGTAATAGTATTATTATTTATTATTTATATAATATATAATATTATCATCATATCATGGAAATGACTACCATAGGATATATTTTATCTGTTATTATTATCATAATATGTGTTAAAATATATTTTAGTTCAGATATGTCACATTTAAAATGTATTACTTCAAATGTCGATGGGAATAAATACTGCGTACGCGAACGACTTAAACTTGAAATGGCTGCTGATTTGTTAGCAACTGTCACCCAAAAAATGAAAAAACTTGTCGGTTTTATGCAGAAAACATACCCAACCTATGAAAATGTGCAACGACTCGTGAAAAATTTCAACCCTCAAACTATCATCGAAAATGATCCGGAAAGTGAACATACAGCATACAGTGAAAATAAAGGCGAAAAAATAGCTTTCTGTTTAAACACTACAAAAACCGGAGACACGCTAATCGACGAAAATACGCTCACATTTGTAGCTATACACGAACTCGCTCATACCATGTCGGAAAGTATCGGACATAAAGAAGAATTCTGGAGCAATTTTAAATTCCTCCTCGAAAATGCAGTCCGATGTCATGTGTATACCGCTGTGGACTATTCAAAATATCCAATTTCTTACTGCAGTATGATAATAAACGAAAGTCCTCTATTTAAAAAATAAATCCAAATATTATACCAAATATTATACCAAATATTATATATAGATTTTATAGACGTTATATATAATATATTATGAATCTAAGTAAAACAAATTCGGAACTATTTAAAAATAAATATTTTCGTAAATACTTTATATTTTTATTTATTTTTACATTTGGAGTTGGTATGTTACTATACCAGATATATATCAACTCTATTCAAACCTCCATTATAGAAGGTTTAAGTTTAGATACTTCTAATCCACGTATTTCAAGTCTACTTGACAGATTATCTGGTTTTTTTCAAAAACAATGTTTAACAGGATGCGTCAGGCTCGACAATGTAGATAAAAAAAAATGCGAGCAAAGAGTCGACGAAACCGGTAGTACAATATATGAGTGTCCTTGGGTATGTGATACTAAAAAGTTCGAAAATAATTTAAAAAATAATCCTCGTCTCGCGAACGAACTATCTTCTTACCAAAGATGTTCTCCAGATACGGAAAAAAGAGACTGTGGAAGCTGCGTACCTAATAGAGTATTTTCGGTTTAGAATAAACACTCTGTAACGCACCACATGAATGAGGAAATATTCTCATTCGTTATATAGTCGCAATTATCACATTCCGTCGCATAGTAATAGTAGTATTTACACTTGTCGCCATTTTCTACATACTTTTTTTGTATATTTTTTGTACTGTCGCTATCATAATCCATTAGAGTAAATACAATATAATACACGGGTACACGCAGCCCACTATTTTCATCTATATTTTCACACTTTGAAAAGGAAGAAATATAATAAAGATTCATATTTTCTATACTAGGAAAAAATGTATCACATTCATAATGTTTATCAATATATGTAATACAAAATTCATTTATCAACATGTTTATATCTTTTTTCATATTCCCATGAATAAAAACTTCGTATATTTTATTTCCGCCGATTATCCATACTTCATCGTATGTTGAATTATTATTTTGTAGAATCGATTTTCGATTCATCTCACGCATCTGTAACGCCTCATGTTTTTTCAAGAGTCCATATCTATCATTCTCATCATCAAAGATGGAGTCCGGCACCATACAAAACCCCATGACACGAGAGATGGATGATAAATGAACGGTTAAATCAAAATTATACTCGAAAAAAGAATCGAACTTGTGTGTAATACTTTCTGGAGTAGATGATGACAAAATAATATTATCTCTGTTTTTAAGTGGTTCGGGATATCTCGGCAAAGATAACCATGTATTTTTACCCATGATAACCGCATTCTTTTTTATGCTTTTATCAATGACCGCTGACGTAATTATGGTTCCTTTTTGAATATCTCTTAAATGCTTTCCATACGTACCAGTTGTTTTATTCGAAAAATAAAGCAAATCTTTTTTTATATTCCAAGGTATACTATTATGAAAACCTATTCCACCACCTTTACACATTGCTACGATTAACTTTAGTTTCATTTGTATATAATATTATATAAACATATTCTCTAATATATAAACATATTCTCTAATATATAAACATATTCTCTAATATATAAACATATTCTCTAATATATATATTATATATACCATGGATGATAAAATTAAAAAAGATATATATAAATTAAGTTATATAAATAATAATTTTATAGATGGTGACCAAGTACCTGCAAACGTTATTGTTTTTTATGGAAGAACGAATCCGTTAACAAAAAAAATATGGGAAATATCTGTAGAAGAATTAAAAGAAAAATTTGAAGCATACTTGGACAAAAAATTCAACTCGAATGAAGGCGAAGAAGTCGAAGAAAACCCATTGGACGAAGATTATGTATACTTTAATGATATATTTAGTAACACAGAATTAGAAAATATTTTTAGATATAAAATAAATGTAGATTTCTCATTTGATAGACTATACGGAGACGATACAATCGAGACAGTGAAGAAGAAAATTATTTCAAATATGAAAATGGAAAATTTACCATCATTTGATGAGCTGTATATGTTTTCTAAAAGAAACGTCGACTATACTCCTACGCGGTTATATAATAAGTTATCAAATAACGACACGTCTACGATAACGAGGGCATCTCTTATTCATTTTTTAACAAATTCTCATAGATGGTCACTAAAACCGGAATGTGAACTTATTTTACGATCCAATAAAGATGAACTAAAAGATATATACACATACGAGGATATTATGGAACTGTTTTTTAGATATAAAAAAGAAAAAGATACAGGTAGTGATGAGGAGTCAGGCGAAGAAGGGGAAGAAAGCGAAGACATTATCGAAGAATCTATTGTTCCTTTGGTCGAAGATATTCCTGTTGGACAAAAATTAACATACAATCAGTTAGACTATACATTTACCGTTAACCCATTTAATGTGATAGAAATAGATAAATTTTTAAAGGATAAAGCGAAAAATATCATTTCAACAACAAATAAAACGATATTATTAGACTATGAACCTATTATTTGCAATACTATATTTTTATGTCTCGCTAGCGACGTGTTAGAATATGTTAACATGTTTAATGAAGAATCCGTAAAAGAAGGCGCAGACTCATTAACATCAGACACTATGATGCAAATCTATTACCC
>Ga0181356_1000546_pt1 | contig 16335 bp, 12 predicted proteins | sample Fa13VDMM110SN_FD_130104 | JGI IMG/M metagenome (GOLD analysis project Ga0181356, IMG submission 130104) | Freshwater viral communities from Lake Michigan, USA - Fa13.VD.MM110.S.N | ecosystem: Environmental > Aquatic > Freshwater > Lake | place: USA: Michigan | collected 2013-09-24 | reverse complement strand
GAACTAAAATAGTATTTTCTAAGAAATTAGAAACGTTTCCAAATTCTACGTTATATGTACATATATATTCATCCTGACTCTTTGAATAAAGAACGAAGATTTTGTTATAAATGATCTTGTATTTGGTCTGTATTGTACTTAGTATACCTTCTAGTTGTTGTTCAGAAGAAAAAGTACAAAATAGCTTATTGCTCATGTCGGCTGCATTAAAATTATACTCGATGTCATAATCGAATACTGTTGGCGCTACATTATTTTGTATCATTTATAAATAGGTTTTTATTTTATAAAACTAAGTTACTACTGTATTTAAACTTTATAGGGTATTTTCCTCCCTGGTTCATTATTTTTTCTAAAGACTCTAACGTCTCCTTACCATCCTCTTTATCAAAGTCAAATACGAAAGCATCATAAGTATAGAGTGCTAATTTACTTTTCCTATCTTGAAGAAACATTAACACGTCTTTTAATATAAGAATATTTCTTGAGGTTTCCAAGCTCTGCATCATATAGTTCATAAGCTTCTGCGGATGCATCTCTGGAAGGTCTTGTGTAAATCTTTTTCCTGATAATGGATCTTCTACGTATCCTTTTTCCTGATAATGCTGCCAAAGTCTATTTATGTAATTCTGAATCTTTTCGAAGATAGGTAGGAAAGCATACTCAGGTGGAATCTTTCCATAAATTGCATGAAAGTTAATCTGCTTTGCTTTTGCATATTCATCTTCGGCTATTTCATCTTTACCGAAGTAAAGTCTAGCCAACTGTACGTGAGCTGATTCATCTGTTAATTCATATCCTATTTGTTCGCATAACAACCTTAAGTGATATCCATCGAAGTCCATTTCTACAAATACATCGTTCTGAGGAATAATAGCTTTTCTAAACTCAGGTGCTTTTGGTATTGCTGCAAAATTTACCGAATTAAAAGCATTTGTTGGTCGAGAGGTTGTATTATAAAGGTTGTACGAAGTATAAATTACATTATTGTCAATACTATAGACAGGATTGTTTGGTTTAAATAATTCTAGGAACGATTGATAAGTTATCCTCAAACCAGCTCTCTCAATCATAAAGAAAACAGACGTTGCAGTTTTATTATAAAAATCAAAGCCATTGGGTATTGCAATACGCAATATCTTTTCTAAAGACTTGTAATTCTCTTCACATTTTTCAAATAGCTTTGATATTGGAATTATAGCATTTATTTCTTTAAATTCATGAAAGCGATTATAGTACCAATTACAAGTTGAGTTAGATCTTGGTAATTCAAGTCTATTATAAGAAGTCATTGAATGAAGTAGGGAGAGATCTATAACTGCCGGTAATACGAAGTGGTACATCAATTCTTTCTTATCAAACGTATAAAGTGTTGTGTACTCTTTTAATATAGTAGAGACACAATCTTTTGATAAATTTAATCCTTCGTCATGACTTATTGGAATAATAAATCCTTCGTGATAATCTAGAGGTCTTAAGTAGACTGCTACAGTAGTTGTTAGGAGCGGATGATAGTTATCATTTGAAGAAATGACTTCTACATACCCTCCTTTCCTTCCTAAATTTTTTAGAAGCTGTATTTGCTCCTCTGTCTCTACTATATAAAACATTTTCTATAACCTTTTCTTTAATATAAGAAAAAAGGCCTGCAAAAGCAAGCCTTATTTTTATTCTTTTGTATCGAAATTTGCTTTTCGATAATTTTCTAAATCTACTAGAGGATCGTTTACTGTTGTTATAAGAGTTTCTGGCAGGTTAACCTGTCTTAGAGGTGTTGGCGGTACTAGGTATGCAAAATCTCTTACAAGAGTAGTTATACCTGGCATTATTTTTTCTAACGCTACTATTGCTTCCCTATTTCTTGTTGCTGCGCCTTTATATAGATATGCACCAACCGTTACATCTTCTGCTGGTGTTTTTATATTCCAAGGTACTTCTACAAATTTTTTACCTGGTAGCTTTTTTTTAAGTTCTACATAAACTGGTTTTGTTACTTCTACAATTTTAGTCGTTACTATATCCTGTACAAAGTATCTTTTAATCTCTCCTTGAGCAATTTCACTTCCTGTAGGTTCTTTTCTAACTACGCCGCCCTTTAGTGCTGATAGTAATAAAGGTCCTAGAGTACCGAATGCTTCCCCTAGTAAATCAAAATCTCCAGCTTGTCTTATTTTTTCTAATTCTTCCCCTAACTGTTCAGGAGAAGTTCCTGCATAGTACTTTTTCTTAAAAGTCTCTATATAAGAACCTGCATACGGTTCCCCTGTAGCCTTAATTATAAACTCTCCTGCGGCTGCTGATTTAGGTTTTCGATATCTAGATTTCGGCAAGTACCATGCCCCTTTCTTTTTCACTTCCAGAGAAGGTGGTGGTGGAGCAGGTGCTGGTGGCGGAACGATTTCCGGTGTTGGTGGTGGAGGAGGTGGTGGAGCTAACTTGTAAAAGTCTATATTACCTTCCCCTAGTACTCCAAAATTTTCTGTTGAACTAGCTACAAATTTTTTAGCAGAATCCATATTAAAGTTCACTCCTGACCAAACTTGTTTTTTTACAAACGTCCCATCAGCATAAGTCTCCACGACAGGGTCTGGACCTTCAAGGTATGTTTTATATGTAAAGCTTTTTACTTGTATATCTGCCATTGTAATCTATTATTAAGCTGGTCCCCAGTATTCAAAATGCCATAATTCATCAGTACCTGTTACGTCTGATAATCTCCAAGGATTATACCATCCGTGTTTAGCACCCAGTGTAGCCATTTGCTTATAAGCAGGTGTTTTTCTTCCGTTTAAATTCCTTGTTGGATCTCCACTTCCGTTTACAATTTGGTATAAATTACCAAAATCTAATGCTCCTCCCCATCCATGTGGAGATGATCCTGGTTTAGCCACTGTACTTCCTGCTTTTAGTCCCCCTTGGTGTACCTGACTTCTATACCCACTAGACATTCTGTAGGCAACTCCAGCAGCTTTCATATCTGCTTTCCAAGCTTGCCATGCTTTAGCTGCTGCTGGGTGTAGCATATATTCTGGTGCTTTTGTAGCTGGGTTTTTGTAGTAACTGCTTGCTCCACTAGTCTCCCCTATAAATACAAGTAGTTTAGGGTTTGTTTGACTTAGTAACCCATTTTGCCCTCCATTTGCTTTTGAATTCATAGCTAGTGGTGATCCGTTATACCCTACTGCTCCTACTTTCTTAGGGTTAATAATAGGTGCTGGATCAGCTCCTGGTGTTATTGGACCAGGTGGAGTGTATCCTGCCGCTGGCTGTCCTGTTGCAGGATCTACCGGTTTAGGCGGTGGTGCTGTATATGGCGGTATTACTTGTGGTTGTCTAGCTGCTTGTTTTAATTGTGCCAGTAAGTAAAACTGAGTTGTTACTGATGTCTCCCAAACATTGTTGGTTCCAATTGAATGTTCTAACCCTGTTATAATATATCCAAATTTACCATTGTATTTATCTGGTAAAAGTCCTGAGGATATTCTAAAGGTTGAAGCTATTTTAAATCCTCCAATACCATCTAACTTTAAAGAGAGTTCAACAGGGATTGGTGATGGACCTGCATCTGTTCCTGAACCTGGTTTTCTTGTTACGTTTTCTACAGTATAATGTAAGTGGTCTGTTTTTGCTGCTTCTAATTGTTCTTTCTTATACCCTCCTCCTTCAAAATTTGTAAAGAATTCTTTTACTCCATCTTTCCAGTCCTGTAGAGTTTGCTCTTCGTCTTGCTTTACTTCTTCTTCTCCGTCTTTATTTTCAGCTTGAACATCTTTAGTTATTACAATTCTATCTATAATACCTGGGTTCCATTTAAGTATATTTTCTACATTTTCAGTATAGTTCTGAGTTGTTCCCTGTGCTGCAATTGCGATTTGAGAGGCTGTTTCGTTTGTAATCTTACTACTTATACTTACTTCTCTAAATATACTATCAACTCCTACCAGTGTTAGTGTTGCTGGTGGGTTTTTATCCGGTGTTAAGTTTCTATCTATTACGTAAAAAGTACCTCCTTCATCTTCCTCATTATATGCAATATCAAAATCGTTTATTCCTCCTAAAGCCGAAGCAAGTCCGTCTAATATACTTTTTAATATATCTGACATACTTTTGTTAAACTTTCCATCTGTATCTAAAGCTTCATCAAATTTAGTCTTTAAGTACGGTGTAGCAATAAGTAAGTTAAGTATGTCTTTGGTTTGAGCTTCTGTTGGATTAATTATACCGTGTATTGGACCTAGTACCCCTAATCCTTCGTCGTTTGGTGCTGGGAGTACACATATTAGAGGGTCTGGTGAAAAGTGTTTAGGGCCTGTTACAAACTGTGTAGATTTTGCAGGATCTGTATTAAACTTAGCCATAGTAGCACTTTTACTTCCTGGTTTTTTTGTAAGATCTTTTATTGCTACATGATTATTGTATATATCTAGAATAGTTCCTAACGTGACCCAGTGCATCGGTGTCTCTGTATCTGAAAACCAGCTATCATCTATTTCAACTGCTGAGAAAAATGCTGTGAAGGTGTTTTTTAGTGGTTTTGCAAATGTTGGTGCTATTCCTGCTAAACTTGTTAGAGGAACAGGGTTCTGTTTCAACTTAGCTAATTTAGCTAAGAAGTAATGAAAAATACTTTTTCTTTGCTCTTTACCTTCTTCGCTGTCTCTAGCTTCAAATTCAGATGCTGGAAAATGTTTACCTGGGGATATTTTTACCGGTGCTGATTCTAAAATTTCTCCTGTTGATATAATACTTACGCTACATTCATATCCTCCATTTGGATTATAGTTCCAAGAAAAATTTTTACAGTAACCTACCATTCCTTCGTAGTTGTAATTACTTTCTTCTCGTATCTCTTTTATTGCATCTGTTATATTAGACATCTCTTGATTACTTCTAAAAAAGAGTCCTGGTGATACTGTTTTTACGCTTTTCTGTAATACTCCTGAATTGTCAATATATAGAGAATGTCCCCATTCAAGTAACATTGTAAATCCTGGTCTTAGGTAAAGTTTTTCCATTACCTCAAACTCCTCTAAAGACCATACAGAAAACTTAACTTCTGCTTCTCTTAGGGTTCCGTAAGTGTTTTTTGATTTAACAGTCATAGAAGTAATTCCTGCCATAGGTCTAATACCTGTACTAGGTCTTAGTATGTACGCACTATTTGGATCTACATTTCCTGAGGTTTCTATTCCTGCTCTCAATCCTCCATCAGGTCTCATTACTCCTCCTAACAGTACATTATCTTTTGCTAAACTATTACCCCCTGTTATCTCTTTTCTCCCTTTCTGTATTCTAAATTGAGCAACTTCTGAGTCAGATAAAGTATTAACACCAGATGATAGTTTTACCCACCCTGTCTTGGCGTTCATATACATCAAATCATCATCAGTTCTTCCTGATGTTTTTCCTATGACTTTTTTTCTTGCTTCAAGCTGTTGTGCGACTCCAGGGCTTATACCTACTCCTATCTCTATTGCCATTACCTTGATTTATTTACCTCACTATATAATTGTAGTATTCTTTCTTTATTAGCAGGGATTCGTAACTGTACACCTGGCTCTACTATTAGAGAGGCTCTTTCTGAATTATTTGCAGATGCAATTATCCACCATAGGGTATGGTCGTTATAGAATTGCTGAGCTAGTATATCGTACCTGTCTCCTCCTGTAGATATAACATAATAGTCGTCTTCAGATAAAGGTACTTCGGGGTAAATAGCATTTACTCTGTATCGTACATTATCTGTAGTTACTGCTTCTCTTATATTTTTATATCTATCTGCCATTTATTTTTTTTAAAAAAACGATTTTGCTTTATTTGTAAGGTGATCTTGTGGGGCTGTAAAATAATGCTTTAACCCTGTTTGTGGTGCAAAATCGTGAATTGGTTTAAATGAAATACTACAGTCTAAAGTCATTGGTAATTCCTGTTGATCATCATCTATTCCGTTTTCCGGGTTTTGCATTGCTATTTCCCACATGTAATCTGTATTCCAAGTATATTTTACTGATGTTATTATGCCTGGTATTTGACTAAAATACGAACCAACTGTCAATCTAGCAAGCGTTCCCCTCATAAAGTTTGCTCCACCTGTTTGATATGTCGGTGCTGTAGCAGAAGCTAGGTATACCATCTTTCTGTAAAGAGGTTTCATTTCTGCTCTAGATTGAGCTGATATTTTAAACCCTACGCTTATGTCTCTTTTAAATCCTTTGTATGTAAAGAACTCTTCTGCTCTACCTACGTATTGGTGTGAATCCCAGTCCCCTGTGTAACTATCATCTATACTGTCAATGTGCGCTCTAAAATGTAGGAATTTTTTTTCGTCTGGTGTTATTATTTCAAAGTAAAATTTAGCTAAATCTCTTGCTGCATTTGTTCCATCTATTCTAGAATCACTAATATCTAAAGCATTTAACTCATCTACCTTATCTCTGTCAATATCTGTATAGGATACTTTACCTATATTCTTACCTTGATTACCTAAATTAATTCTTGTTTCTTTATTAATTGTAGGACTTGAATAATTAAAAGAAGTTGGACCTGTTCTAAAATCACGTACACTTCTATTAACGCTATTTGCATCAAGAATTTCTCCGTCTTCTGATCCTGATATAGGTCTACTCTTTTCTACCGATCCAGAACTATTTGATACTATAATAGGAGATCCTGCAAGTACAGCTCCTATGTTATTTTTTGTATTTGTTCCTGTGTATGTCGAACTTGATGTAAATCTCTGTTCACCATTATTTCCATTATTCCCTAAATCTGATACTACTTCTGAAAGTTTAGTAGGTGTTTCTTTTACGTCTGTAACTGTTGAATGAACAGTACGGATAACACTCGCACTTCCAGATGATGTTAGTTTATTATCATAAGTACTTCCTTCAGCAAAGGTATTTGTAAAAGGAGCTGGTGTGTATTCTTTTAAGTCTCCTTGATCAGCTTCTTTTATTTGATTACTTCTACCTAATTCAAAAGGTTGTGCTGTAGTCTCCCATTGCGGGCCTGGTATAGTAACGGGTTTACCTGCTTCAGAAAGTGCTCTAGCAGTATCTTCTCCTAAAGGTTTATTTACCTTCTCATCGTACCCTAAGCTACTCGTAGTAATTAACTTCTTAGTATTTTCATCGTAGATATCAGAATTGATATGCATAGGAATTTCTGCACCATTAAGTGCATACTGGGCTCCTTCTACTCCTCCATTTCCAAAGAAAGCAGAAAAGCCTGAAGGCTGTGCTCCTTCTGGGTCAGGTCTTAAGTATGTATCTGTTCTAAATCCTTTTAAGAAATGTGTACCTGTTCCATTTACAGGAACTTGTGCAAGAGTTGATGCTGCAATCTTAACTGTACTTACTAAAGTATTTCCAGCTTGTTGTAAAACAGCTCCAACTGTACTTTTTCCTTTTGCTTTTGCTTTTCTTATTTTATCCCCAACATTTACTTGTTGTAGTAAAGCTTCGTTTCCTAGGTACTTTAGCCCAGGACGGTCAATAAGCATTTGGGCAATACGGGAAGTGTCATCTATACGCTTAGTTATTTGCATACCCGTTTGATTACTAGAAGGAGGGTTGTTTATATCCTTAGTAATATAGGGTGTATCGCTTCCATAACGAAGACTTTTAAGGTCTGTCTGGAGATTTAATAATCCGTTTGCCATTTAGTTTACTATCCTGGTAGGTTATTCATATAAGGAAGTCCTTGTCCTGTCGGAGACACTACTGGTACTTGTCCGTCTAAGTCTAAGCTAGAAGGGGATTGATCAATCGCTGGTGTGTTATTGATTGATGATTGATTGTGTAGTGTTGAATTTGGATTAGCACTTGCAATTGTTACTGGTGTAGTTCCTTGCAATCCTAAGTTTGAATTTGGTAATAAGTCTATTAGTCCCATATTAATTGTTTTAATTTATTATAAATAGTTTGTTTATGAAGATTTGTAACTTCCTAGTACTTGTGCTCTACCTACTTTGTTAGAATCTAAGTAAACATTTCCTCCTGCTTTTACTGCTGCGATAAGTTCTGTTAGCTTAGCTTCTACTGCTGCCATAGTTCCTTCGTCTGATTTTCCTTTTGCTTCTGTTGCACTCTCTCCTCCCATTCCAAAAGCATCTGCTAAGGAAATTAAAGCTGGTGATACTGCTGCAAGCATTACTGCTCCTCCGATTGCCGGTATTGCCATAACTCCTGCTATTGCTATAGCTCCTAATCCTGCTGCTATACTAAATAAAGCCATTCCAACTCCTAGTAATCCTGGTGCTGCTGCTGCTATTTGCATTAAGGTTGTTGCTAGTATTGGAAGTACTCCTGCTGACGCTACTGCACTTAGTAGTGTTAATGGTGCTAGTAACATACTTAGAGCTATTCCTGCAAGTAACATTCCTGGAAATGCAAGGAATCCTGCTGCTCCTAATAGTCCCATCCCTATTCCTGTTGCTGCTAATCCTAATCCTGCTGCTACTCCTTGATTGGCCATAATACCAAGTAGTTGATTAAAGAGTCCAAAGCCTGCTTGTCCTGCTGTTAATACCATAAACCCAGCTCCTACTGCTATTAGTCCACCTCCTAAAGCTGCTAAAGCTAATGCTCCCATAGCAATTGGTCCTATAAGGAATCCTAATCCTGCTGCTGCAAGAGCTAATAGAGGTACTGCTATTGAGAATGCTATAATTTTATCTGTATCTACATCTTTTAGTAAACTGAATGCATATGCTGCTGGTATTAATGCTATTGCCACTATTCCTAAAGCTAAAGCTCCTTTTATTACATCTCCTCCAAATTTACCCATAGCTGCTAAAGTCAGTCCTAGTATAGCTATTGATCCTGTAAATGCTAACATCTTAGCAGGATCAACATCTTTAATAATCATCATAGCAATTGCTAATCCTCCTGCAATTGCAATACCTGCAATTCCTAACGCTATTGCTCCTTTTATTATATCGCTCATCTGTTTACCCATGCTGGCTAAACCATCTCCTAGTCCTTTTAAAAATCCTTTTACTCCTCCACCTTTCTTTGCGTCTGCTCCTCCGGCATCTCCTGCAACGTTTTTTGTCTTATCAGCTGCACCGCCCATTATTTTATCTTTCAAACCTCCAGCTCCTCCTGTAAAAGCTCCTTTAATAGCTTTACCTACTCCTCCAAAGGCTCCTCCTAATAATTTAGCTGCAACAACTCCTGCTAGTATATATGGAACTAATGGAAAAGATAAAATACCTGCTAGTATATCTAAAATTGGTGTAAATACTTGTATAATACTTCCTAAGATATCTTTTACTTTCTCCATTGCATCTCCTAATTTCTCAGAAGCACTTCTACTCTTCATAGATTCGTAAGTAGCTTCTCCGTATCTATCTTTAAATTCTTTTGCTGATAGGTTATTTAGGTCTTGTTGTAAGGCCATTCCAGCTAACTCTTCTTTAGATATTCCTAAAGCGTCTGCTGCTGCTTGCTGTGCTATTACGTTTTTAGTTGCAAATGCATTTCGGATACTTTCTTGCTTACCTATTTCATCTGTCAGCTTAGCAGTGTCTCCAGTTAAAGCTGCTTCTCTTGCTTTTGCAAGATTAACTCCTCCTCCTAAAAGTAAGTTTGCTTGAAGTTCATTTCCAATAGAGTCTTCAAAATTAAGTAAACTTTCTGAGATCTTTTCTACTTGTCCTAATGATAGTCCTAAAGATCTTGCTTTTGTAGCTGCTCCTGCCATTGCCTCTACATTTTTACCCATATTTAGGTATGTAGATTTAGAAGCTCCGGCTACATCATCCATTACTTGTTTGACGTTAATAGCAGTCTTATTCTGTTTATTAAATGCTCCTACAGTAGCAACTGTATTTCCTAGAATTGCTTCTGTATCTTTTCCTTGTAATCTTGTATACTCTGTTAACTGTCCTGCTGCTTCTGCAGACATGCCTAATCTTTCTGATAGATTGGTTGCACTTACTAATGCTGTTCCTCCTAGAATATCTGCGGATACTCCAAGATGCTCAGTCATCATCGCATAGCTTTTATTAAGTTTATCTGAGGTTATGAAATTGTCACCGCTAGCTGCAGCAATGCCTTTCATTTCCATATTCATCGCATAGGCGCTTTCATAACTCATTCCGGTTTGTTTTCGGAAATCTGCCATGTTTTGGCTTCCAGCGGCAAGTTGCTGTACGATAAACCCTATTACTGCTTCTGCACTAAATAGAGATTTGGTGAATCCTTCTGTCAGAGTTTTAATTCCTGCCATTCTAACCTGTAACTTACCTCCTTCTTTTTCTCCTCTAGCAATAGCGTCGGCTTCTTCCTCCATTGCTTGCTTAGCGGCGTCTACATTTAGGTAGTTAGCCATTGAAGAAAGTCCTAAAGCATTCATAGAACCTTTCATACCGCTTAGAATTGCTCCTGTAGCGCCTGTAAGTTCATTTACTTTATTTTCGTACTCTACACGGGTTGCTAAGTCTTCGTTAATTTTATCTAAGAGCTCTTGTTCTATTTTGAATCCGTCAAGCTTTGCTGATAGTAATTCTTTTTCTTTTTCGCTTAGTTTATTACTTCTAAGTTTAAATTCAATTTGTTGAGCGGAAAGATTATGAAGGTTTTTATCTTTTGCAAGTTTATCTGATAATGCTTTATTTTCATCTAAAGATAATTGGTATTTCTTTTTTAGATTTTCGATCTCTTTTGAGGAAAGATTAGAGATATCTCCTTGGCGATCTTGTAGTTTCTTTAAGATACTATCCATCTTAGTATACTCTGCAGCTGCTTGAGAGGTAATACTCCTCTGTCTACCTAGTTCTGAAGAAATACTCTGTAGGGTTTCTCTCCCTGCTTTGTATGCTTCATTAAGGTTTTCTTGGTTTCTTAAATTACCTGCATTATTTTGATCTGCCATCTACTAAAGATTTTAATATAAATAGCTAAAGCTCCTATTATCTAGGAGCCTTTGTACTATAGTCCGGTGCTTTTATGTGTCCGTTTTGCAATACTGATGTTTTACCAGATTGCTGCTGTGATTGTTGATTCTGTTTTTGATAATACTCTACCATAGTTCTATGAATGTACTTTCTTAACCATATTGGAAATTCGTAGACTGTTTCAAAAGAGTATCCTCCATTTCCGTTAAAAACTATGTCGTGTAACTGTGAAAAGAGTGCGGCTCTATAATCCGGCGTCAGGCCAAAGAAAGCTAACCCCAATTGGGATATCTACCCCTCCTTCAGGTCCGTCTTCTGGGAAGAATCTTAAGTCAATGTCCGGCTGTACTTGTCTAATATATTCTCTAAATGCTCTAGAGTCTCTTGCTAGCAAATAATTATCAACAAAATCCCTAATTGTCTTAGGTGTTGAATCTCCTTCTACTGAGGTAATTATTCTCTTAAGTCTTGTTGAAAGTTCAGGAGAAGCATCTTTTGTTAATTTTTTTAATCCTTTTACTTCTTGATCAATTACTTGCTCATCTGCATGGGTAAGTAATCTAAAAGTAATATTTGTTCCAGAAGCAGGCATTGTGTACGCAAACTCATTCTTTCCTCCTTTTAGAGCATCGTAGTTAATCTCTTTTGATTTTAATTCTGCAAGATCAATTACTTCCTTTCGTCCTTTGTATTCAAATTCGTAATCTTTTCCGTACCCCAATACTCTAGAAGCAACTAATATTGCATTCTTATCTCCTACTAAAAGATCTCCATAAGTAATTGGAGTTATAATAAGTGATTGTAGTAATTTATCAATAACTACTCCTTGTTGAATATAGTTCTGATTAGTTAAAATATCCTCCTCACGAGCTGTCATGTATTTCATCTCGATTTTACCTGATGCTAGGGGAGAATCTTTTGGGTAAAGTAATCCTTTTGAAGGTAATTCCACCATTTCGGTTGGAAATTTTTGCTTTTGTTCCATAAATTTTATTTGTTAGTAACTTTTTCTATATATAAATATACGAATAAAACTTTTTTAAAACAACAAAGCCTGGATTTACCAGGCTTGTTAATTTTATTTTGTAATATATTAGTAGTTTAATACACAGTAGTCCATTGCTACTGAGATTGCAATCTCTACTACTCCGTCAGAATTAGTCCAGTCAAACTGTCCAAACTCTCCTTTTGTTAAGAAAGCTCCTTTAATAATCCACTCTCCTACGATATCTCCAACAGGACCTAAAATGTTTAAAGTTAAGTCTTTTTTGTAGAAATCTGAATAACCAGCTCTACCTGTTACTGATTCGTATCCTAGACGAGCCCATTCCATTACTGCTTGAGCACCTGAAGGTGTGATTGGTGAATATAAAGTCATATCCATATCTTGCCACTCTCTTTTACCTCTAATTTTTCTGTAAGAGTTAATGTGATCTAATTTAATCATAGAGTCTTGGAAAGAAGGTGCTTTCACGTTTTTAACCATGAAGGCTGGGATATTGTCTATATACATTACGAACCTGTGTTGAACCATTGGTTCGAAGGCTCTGAACATTATTTCGTTTGGATCTAATACTGCCATTTTATTGTTTACTTATTTAATTATAAATATCTGTGTTTCTAAATATTATACAAACGTTGCTCCAGTTGGTTCAATTGTAAAGTCTAACACTACGAATTCAATTGTTTTAGCTGGTTGAATATAGATTTGTCCTACTAATTGATTTCTATCAACTACATCTGCTGAGTTGTTAGAGTCGTCCATTACTACTCTGTATGCATAAAGACCTTGTCTTTGTACTACTGATTCTAAGTAAGGATTTACCGTCGCTAAGAATTTATTTCTTGTTGAAATAGTATTCTGTTCAAATACTAAGTTTTTAGCTTGGTCACCAATGAACTTCTTAAGTTCTATTAACAAACGTCTAACGTTTACTCTGTCTAATGCTGATGCTTTAGTCTGTAATGTTTTTTGTCCGAATACTGATATACCTGTTCCTGGGAAAGAAGCAATTGGATTAACTTTTGATGCGTATAGTGTATCTCTCTCTCCTTTTGTTAATCTTCTTTCTGCTTGAATTACTCCTGGAATACCTCCTCTTACAAGTCCTGCTGGTGCGTACCATGGTGCTGCTGCTGCATCTGTGAATGTATATACTCCTGGTATTACAGTCGAAGCTGGTATCCATTCGTTTTTACCTGTAGCTGATTTGGTTTGTAACCAAGGCCAGTAAGATGCTGCGTATGAACTATTTAATACTCCTGCCTCTGTTGTAACTGCTGAGATTATAGATTCGTATGGTACTAAGTCAATTACTGCGATACAGTCTCCTCTATTTTCTGCTAGAGAGATAACTGCGTCAGTTGCTGTTGGGTGATCGTTAGCGTTTAGTCCCGGTATTGTTATTACGTTGAATTGATAATCGTCTTTATTTTCTAGTAATGCAATTGCCTGGGTATAGTCTCCTGCTACTAATCCTTGTGAGTTAGTTCCATCTATATATCTAAAGAAATTAGCTCCTCCTATGATTGTACCTGTTGCACTATGGAATCCTCCAGAAACCGCTTGCGGTAAAGATGCTGAGTATGAAATTCCGTTAGCATCTGTATTTATAACAACCCCGTCGTTTCCTAGGTAATTAATTGTTGGCATGTTAACTGAATTTACTCTAATAAAGTTTGATCTATTTGGATAATCTCCCTGTAGTGCTAAGTATGTAGAGCTTCCATCTGTAGCAACCGTTGTGAACTGGCTACCGATTCTTTTCTCGATGTAATCATCTGAAGCTGGATCTAATGAAAGGTTATTAAATGTTTCTAAGATTACTTTACTGTTTGTACTGTCATCTCCTCTTCTTACTGATAATGTAAATGTTCCTCTAGTAGTGTTCACATTTGTGATTTCCCATCTTAGGTTATCTTCTGAACCTGATACTAAAGATCCGTCAGAGTTTTGAACTCCTGGATCGGTTGCTAAAGTAGAGTTGTTGTAGATAACACCTTTACCTAACGTATTAATTGAGAATGGATAAGAAGATCCTGGTAAATCTGTTCCTCCTTGTACTGTAAATAAACTTGAAGACTGAGCATTGTTAGAGATAGACCCTGTAAATATCTGTATTCCGTTTCTTGACGTTCCTGTACTTGATCCACTTACAACTAATACTGCTCCTGATCCTGTTGCTTGAAGTACTCCAGGTATTACTGTATTAATTTCTGCTGCAAGGTTTGTTACTGTTGCTGCAATAGTTGAACCAGTTGGGAAGAAGTAAATATTACCTGCTGTATTATCTGCTGGAAGTGGTGTTCCTGCTACAACAAATCTATAAGCTGTTAATCCGTACTGTATTTTAAACTCTTGGTCATTTACAATTGGATTTACAAAAGTTCCTGAACCTGTTGCTCTAGCATTACCTATATTTAGATTTGATAATACGTTTGTACTTTGTGCTTCTGAGTATGCAGCTCCTACGTGGTCTACAACTCTAGTAATTAAGGCTGTATTACCTCCTTGAGAGAAGTAATTTTTAACAGCTAATGAAGTTAAATATTCGTATTTGTCTGAACCTGAAGCGAAAGTTACTCCGAACTTTCTTACATAATCATTATAAGAAGTTACTACTGTAGGCATTTCTACAGGCCCTTTAACTGTTGGTCCAATAAATGCTGCTCCTACCGCTACCGGTGCTGGTTGTATAAAAGAAAGGTCATTTTCTCTTGTAAATACTCCTGGAGAGATAATTGATTCTGCCATGTTTATTTAATTTATTTTAATTTATTATAAATATCTTGGGATTTCGATAACCGTCTTATATGTTTAGAGGTTCTAGATTCTATAATAAATAGGAAAGGAGAGTCAAAACCCTCCTTATATTCCTTGTACTTTCCGCAAGAACTACTCTACTACTTCTACTTCTTCTTCAAAAGGTAAAAATTCTCCTTTTTCAAGATCAATTGTACCTTTTCCGTAAGCTAATTCTAACGCTTCAGCTAAGTCTTTCTCTTCTTGCTGTAACTCTTTTAAGTAGTCTTCTGCATTTTGTCTTCTAGCTTTTAATTGAAGTTTTAGTAATTCAATTTGTCCTAGCTCTGAACTTATTGCCTGACTTTTTTGTTTGATTGTCTCAATTTGAGACATTTCCTCTTTTGTTAATTTTTTGTTTTCCATGAAACTTATTTTTATATTAATCGATTAGTACTATAATATAGTAAATATTTTTTAAATTACAAACTACCTGTTGCAGCATTTACCCAAGGAGCGGATAAAGTCTCTGTTACCGGTGTTTTAATTAGGTTGATTTGAGAAGTAATATTCTCTTGTATAGCATCCATATCTAGATTAGCTTCCATCCACCCTATTACTTGCTCTTCACTTATCTGAGTATAAGGAGTAAAAGCATCAGGGTTAGGTTCTCCTATGGATTGTGCTCCGTAAGTCTCACCTGTTATACCATCTTCATCAGTACCTCTATACCTCCAGTGTACTGTTGTTACTACTTTCTGTAGTCCGTTTTCATTTACTTTGCAATCAAATGCAGGAAATGTCCAAGTGTAGTTAATCATAATCTTCTTTTTATTAATTTTAGTTATCCAGTGCCGAAACACCCAATTTGTTAGCTTTATGTTTCCATAAAGTTCGGACTATATCATCACTCTTACAAGTGTCGGGCGCTCTAGCTGGTTATTAAGAGGACTTTACCTCTCCAGTAGTCTCTGAACCTTCCTAGGATGTATCCTAAGCTTGGCTGCTGATTTTCCAATCCTCAAGATTGTCACACTTTGGTACTTGAGGCTCTAAGGACTTTCCAGCAATTCACCCGATTTAATCTGGATGTTTTGTTTATTATAAATATGGCTGTATTATATTAATATAAAAATTATCTCCTCTACTGTTAGGAGATATAGCGTATGCTTTTTCTCCTGTATTCCTCATAGTTAGAGTCTACATCTTTTGCTGCTATAGAGTAGTAAATAATTTTTACGATACCGGTTATGTCTCTTTTCATATCCGTAATGTTCCATGTAATTTCCATATTGTGTGATTTATTTATTAAATATACGAACTATTTTTTATATTTCCAACTTAATTTTAATAAGTTTTTTATTTATTTAAAGGGATGTTAATATGTTTTATTAGCAGAACTCAGCAAAATCTTCTAACCATTCAAGTCCTGACCATTCTCTAGTGCCATTTCCATTGCTGTACCATTCAGCGTTTGCAAAAGTAGTTAAACCTGCATCTGAATATAGGTTTTGGCTAAAATTGAAAGTTGATACAGCTTGATAATAAGAGTCTTCTGAAGCAAAATCACAAGCATCTGTTGAATTCTCACCATGTCCTAATGAATATTGATATGAAACTAAATCACTTCCATTATAAAAATCACCAAATTTTATTTGTCCACTTGTTGGTATATTAACATTTGTACCTGTAT
>Ga0181356_1000543_pt1 | contig 16398 bp, 24 predicted proteins | sample Fa13VDMM110SN_FD_130104 | JGI IMG/M metagenome (GOLD analysis project Ga0181356, IMG submission 130104) | Freshwater viral communities from Lake Michigan, USA - Fa13.VD.MM110.S.N | ecosystem: Environmental > Aquatic > Freshwater > Lake | place: USA: Michigan | collected 2013-09-24 | reverse complement strand
CTTATTAAAGTTCCATCTTCATAGATTTCTATGATGATTCCTGTTTCATTTTCATCTACTTCTTGTCCTATTAAGTTGATTCGTTTTGCAATTATCTTTATTTGTGATTTGTTGTTGATTACAATTGGACCATAGTCTTTGCTTGCTCCATCTATATCGAATTGTTTTAAACGGTAATAGTTGTAGATTGGCGACACATTATTGTCTGTTAAGTCATAGTGAATTTCTTGAGTTGAATTCATAGCTGCTGGTACTTGTCCTATTTTATCCCAATTGAATCCATCATCGCTTTTTTCTACTATAAAATGACTTGAATTATGTTCAGTTGCTGTTGCCCACTCTAGATAATTTGAATTTCCATTTTTTTCACCTTCAAAATAAAGCAATTCAACTGGTAGAGCAGAAATACGAGAAACAGAAATGTTTCTGCAAGATGATTGGGTTGCACAATATGAATTTGTGTTTATATGGATGAAAATAGTACCCATTATTGGGGATGTAAAGTTAACGATTCCTGTTCCTGTTGCAACTACAGGACCATTATATGTTCCTCTTCTAATTGTGATCCAATCGGTAGGGACACTTGAAGTTACAACATATGGGGTATTTAAGATTGAATTGTACCATGTTGAATATTCTCCTGCAAATTGGCAATAAACAGATTCAAAAGGTGCTCCACCTAATACAGGCATAAATTGAGTTCCATAAGCTATTGTGTTTGTACAAGGACCAGATACTGGGGGTGGAGTACAAGATAAACATTCTATATAGCTTGAACCACAGCTACTAGCAGTTCCACAGTTTGAATTTGTATTGTAATGAACGTAATATGTTCCAGAAACGGGTGCAGTCCAAGTTAAAGGTGATGGACCATGTGCAACAACAGTTCCATTATATGAAGTATGTCTAACAGTAACATATCCTCCTAGACTATATATTGATCTGTATTGTCTTCCTGAAACTACACTTGTTATAGTATTATATTCTGATTGGTATGTACAACTGTTTATTAAAACAGAACCTGGAGTTGAGGGTGCTGTGATTAATCCATATGAAATTGTATTGGTACAAGGAGCAGTTGGAAGAGCAGTACAACTACCTAAACAAATAGTTCCTCCCGAACTTGGTGAACCCGGTGAAATTGAGAGTGTTCCCGTTATTGCTGTTAAATTTGATCTAAGTATTTGGGTTCTACATTCACTTGTCCATGAACCAACAATTGATCTCCACACTCTAATAGTAGCATTATTTGTAGCATTAAATGAAAATGTTGCCGGACCATACCCAGATGAAAGGGTAATATTAGATAATACTGTTACTCCATTAACAGATACAGAAACATAGTTTCCATTCCATCCATCTCCAAAAGTATCTGTCAAACGAATATAGTGAAGACAAGTTTGGGATGTAAAAATAAATGAAAAAAAGATAAAAATACAAAGTAGAATGTTTCTCATGGTAAAATATTAAATTTTACTCACTTGAAGAATCCATTTTGGAAACCCCCATCTTCCATGGGCCGGTCGAGTTTCCTATAAATATTAAAAAAAGAAAAAAACGTAGGAGTATTGACGGGTTAATTACTATTTATTATCCGTTTATTTGTCGTTTCGCGCTTGTTAATGACCCAGTTGCAACGACTTTATCAATTCTGGAGTCAATATATCGACGTGTTTCATCAATATCACGATGAATGGTTTCTTCGTGTTTTTGGATTTCTTCAACTTCATGTTGAATGTGACGATGGGCGTCTTCTATCTCTCTATCGATTCGTTGCATGATAGTTTTTTCTACCATTGTAACTTCACGATTCGTATCTGAAATAAGGTGTCTTAAATCACCTTCAATCGAAACACATAGCTCATAAAGACTATGTGATTTTTTTTCTAATTTATTAATCTTAACCATACCTACAACAAGAGCAGTTAAAATAATTACTGCTACAATCGTAAGCATACCTAAAACAAAGTAAGTTGTTTCCATGTTTTTAAAATTTATATGTCAAAGAACTCCTACGTTTGTGCGCCTGGATGGATTCGAACCCGACTTTCCAGGATGAAAACCTGGCGTCCTAACCGATAGACGATGGGACCATTTTATTTACGATCTTTTTTAGGATTAGTTTTTCTAGTAGCTGATAAAAACCAGCTAAACCAATTCTGTAATTGCTCTGTGTTTTGCTTTGGTGAATTTTTACTCATTTTGTTTTATTTATTTCCTTTTCAACTTCTTTCATATGCTTACATTTTTTATCTTTTGCTCTCCAGGCACCGCTACAATTACATTTTGGATTTCCAAATTTGTTTAAAATAACTGTGTATGTACCTCCCCCACTTGCACTTTCAAATTCCCATTTTTGTACCTCTACTTTTGGAACTTCCTGTTTTTCATTCAACAATTGTTCTTTGGTTAAGTACTCTACAATATCCTCCAATGTTGTTTTTGGATGACATTCAATATTTGCTGGGTAGATGAATGTTTTGTCTCCAAAATGAACTATCATTTTTGGTAGGTATTCGTGTTTTGGGACTTTGTATTTAAAAGTTTTACAATTTGAAGCTACAATTTTATCACGTTGAGGATAAATTTTAACTTGCTCACCTAGTTCTAAGTGAATGAGTTTTGTTTCTTTTCTACCGTCTTCAAACTCTAAATATAATTCCTTTAACATAACCTATTTTTCATTTAATATACGAAAACTCTTTTAAAAAGCCAAATTTTTAGTTACCCATAGCAAACAATTCTTTTGCTTGATCAACACCAATAGCATTTACTATTTGACGAAGAAATTCTCTTTTATCTTTAATGGATCCTTCTCTATATCTTCCTATCAGGTCAACTACTTCTTTTTCTTTTTCTCTACCCAATTTTGTTTTGTAATCCATTACATCAAAAAAGCTCATATAGTTGTATCCACCAACAGGAGATGAACTTTGTAAAATTTCGTCGGTTGATCTAACTTTAGTATCTGCATATTGTCCACCTGCTTTAGCTGGGTTCCATTCTGTGAATACTTCAATTGAACCATCTGATGTAGGACGATAAATTCCTCCTGCTTGCAATTCTTTTTCTAGACCTGCTTTTTTCCAAATTTCTTTATCTGGTATTACTATGTCTAAATCCCCAATGGATCCTTTTAAACCAAACGCATCTCTTAATTCAGGATAAAGGTATAAACGAGCTGAACCCGCTATGAAATATACTTTATCTGATTTGCGAATACCGAATTTTTCAAATACAATTTTATTAGCTTCACCTAACAGTTTAGATAATCCTGGGTCTATGGCTTCGTCTAATTGAAGATTTTCTTCTAGTTCAGCCCAAAATTCTTTCAGGAACACCTCTTTTAAATATATTTCAGTTAATCTCATTGGTTTAGTTTATCTACTGCTTCTTTACTATAAACATTTTCTATTGTAAGACGTTTGAATGAAAAAAACATACTTGCAGGACTTGGACCTTTTAAAAATAAAAAGTTATATGCTGACCATTTTGCATTCACATAGTAGTCATCTTCCAAGATTTCAAGTAGGCGTAGAGGATTTTCATCAACACTCATCCAATCATAAATATCACATTCTCTGCTAACTTGCTTGATAAATAAATATACTTGAACTGCTTTGAGTAGAAGCACTAAAACGACTAAAATTAAAACGATTAACATAACCTTTATTTTATCTTAAATATATGAAAACTCTTTTTGAAAGCCAAATCTATTTTTCTTTTTCTTTTAAGAACTTAATAGCTTTAACTATCTCAGCACATTCCTCATACAACTCATTTTCTTCAAACACAGTTAAATTTTGTTCCAATGTAATAACAAAATCTTGCCTATCTACTGTTATGTCATAGATGGTTTGTTCTTGTTCAACTAAAACAGATAAAGCATGTAAATGTCTTTTTCTACCTTTTAAATTTTTTAAGATAGTTCCAATTAAAGCCTTAGATATTCTTATATCACGATTGGCAATTAATTCCTCAAACTCACCACTGTCAAATACACTAATTTCAGTTGCCATATCAAAATAAATTTAAAAAGTCTGTGTTAATATTTTTCCCCTTTAATTTACTATTTTTTTCATCTTTCTCCAACATTTTTGTGGCCAACTTCTCAAGATGTTTTTCCTTTTGTTTGTCGTAGTCTTTAACTATTTTGTTATGTTTTTTAGCTTTCATCTCAATTATACATATCATTTTTTCCTTGAAACTAGAGAATACGGATCATCTTCTACTTTACTATCCCACAAACCCATTTCTCTTAAACGTTTCTTTTGATATTCATCTATTTGAAAATCAACCATTTCAGTCGTTTTATAAATTGTTTGGTGCCCTTCTAATGACTCCATATCACGCTCAGTAAACACGTTTCCTAAACGTATAAAATAACAGTTATAGCATGATAATTGACAATTACCATCCCTGTAATTGTGTTTGTTACTATCTTTAAAGAACATGATGAGAGGGATTTTTCCATCTGCTTCTCTTTTTTCATCAAACCCACACCAATAGCATTGTTCAACCATGTAACCAGCCTCTACCATTTTAAACTTCAGTTTATCTGGGGTGAATGATGAAGTGTCTGCTGTTCCATTGACAATATCTTCAATTGCAGGATGTTTTCTGCCAAATGGAGTATGGCTCATAAACTTTGGAATACCTTTACCACTTTGATTTTTATGCATGTCGAATAAAGATATGCCTGTGGCTTCGTCTTTATAAGCTTTCATGAACGGTTTCAAATGCTGGTATGAGCAATTCAAATAACGAGCAGCAGCTTTAACCGAACGAGTTTGTTTCATCGCTCGCAAGCAATCCTCTTTTGATATCGGTTTTGGTTTTGCCATATTACAAATCTTCTAATCCATCCAATAAAGTAGTATCCCAATCACTTAAATCATCTTCATCTGGGTTCATTTCTGATTTATCCAATACTTCAAACATAGATTGTTGCTGGTTTAATTTTTCGTAATTATCAAATTCTTCAGGATTCATAATTACCATGTCTGTCCAAGTGTGGTCTTTTTCTCCAAACATCATTGGCACTCCTCGTTTTGCTCCTGTTGTTGAACAATCAACACACGTTTTTGCTGTTGGCAATGCTTTAACCCTTAATGGGTTAATTTCTTTTTTGCAATATATGCACATTCTATTTTCCATCATATCGTTTTAAAAATTTATATAATTGTTGAGGTGTTTTTAACGTATGTTTTTCCTCATTTTCATCTATTAATGAATAAACACTACCATCTGGGGATAAACTCTCAAATACCCACCATAAAATTACTTCAGTTTTTATATTTCCATAGTGTTTCACCATCAACATTTTAATTGAGCTATGAAATGGGTTATCGTATGTGTCTAGGTGAATTCCTAACGGACTTAACATAGCACCAACTGCTTCTATTTGGCATAGGTATTCTATTAGGTTCATAAAGAATATTTCATCTTTTTTCTTTAATGATTTTGGATTTTCCTCTATTTTGGAATGCACCCCAAATAAATCACTTAGATTTTTGAATTTTTCTTCGCTCATATTCTTCTACTTTAAAAACGGTTAAAAAATCTTTTATGCTCATTTTTTTGACATGCGATGCTATTAAAATAGCATCTTCTAAATTGATAGCCTCTAATTTCCCATGTGGCTCTTTAGTTTTATCACTTTTGTTATAATATATAAATAAACTCATAAAATAAATTTTTGGTTTGTATCTGGGTGGTGCATGATGTAACTACCCCATTTGTATTTTGCATATTCGTGTCCTGCTTGTTCTGCTTGTTGTCTTTTTTCTCCGTTAGTTGAAACCGAAGCAAAGTGATAAAAATGGCAATTCCATGTTCTAATCATTTTTAATCCGGAAATAGAACATTTTAAAAAGAAATCCCAATCAGCTACCATTCCTAATTCATAGTTTTCATCCCATCCACCTAAACGAATATAATCGTATTTGTTCATGAAAATAGGCAATGTTGAACCACATTCTTCTTTTTTATCACCCGAAGCATAATGGTAATCAAATTGCCAAAATTTTTCTAAGTCAAATGTTTTTGGGTCTGTACCTAAATTTTCAATATGAAACTGTTTGAACATTGAAGGGTATGGTTCAATTTGGTTTGGAGAAATTACTGCTCCATCTTCCCATTCTTCCTCTAATGTAGTATCCCAAAATCTAGGAAACACATTATCATCATTTACAATTAGTATTTTATCGTGTTGAGCGTTGTATGCCCCTAGATTAGTATCTCTACATAGACCAACATTTTCTTCCATGTCCAAAACATCTATATGTTCAACCCATTTTTCAAGGACTTCTTTATTCAAATCATAAAAACCATCTACAACAACTATAATTTGATTTTGGTTTCTTTGCCCTTCAATTGCAGAACGCAAACATAAATCTAAAGCATCGGGGGATTTGTATGTTGGTATTATAACTGATATCATATCTTACTCCAATCTGTTAAGGGTGATAACCAAGCTGTTTCTCCATGTGTAGCATATCCTGGAAGTGGAGATATTAACAGATGATTAGTTTCTCTTAACTCAATAAACATATGAAAATCATTTGGGTGAGTCCCGGAAGTATGTTTTCTTAAGATAACTTCTGTTTGTTTTAAAGTAGATACTTTAGAAGCTAATGTCATTGTAGTTGAATTAGTGATTTTCCAGTGACAAGAATCAGTCAAATATACTCTAGTATCTTCTGCTCCACCTTCACAATATGGATTACCTCCAGATCTCGGATCCATATATTTGTCAGGATGATCATATAGTGCTACAAATGAAGCTCCTAAATCAAATCCTTCTTTTAATATATCAGGTGAACCTGGTTTGTGTAAATAATCGTTTTCTACAAAATAAACGATTTCATCATCTTCCCATTTTAGCGCTTTATCTAACGCTAAATTAAATGTTCCAGCACCGTGACCTACAGATACTTTTTCAATATTTACAGGATCAATATATTTTTTAATCATATCTATTGTAACATCACTGCAATTATCTGCTATAATATGAATGTCATTAATATGGTCATAAAATACATTACAAAAATTTTGTAGACATTTTTGATTGTCTATATAATCAGGTTTTATTTTATTATAACCTGCATCTGAGATGCGATAAATTATTTTCATACTAATGGGGGGAGGTTAAAGTGGTTATAAATTTTAGTAAAAATATTCATAGTTTCTGTAAATTGATTTGTTTCTTGTTTTTCAAAATGTTCTCTTAATAGATGTTTAGTTTTATTAGAATTTTCTATATCATCAATGCCATAAGCTACTCCAAAAGTTATACCTAAATTTTTACGTCTATTTTCAATTTCTTTTTCTGTAAGAGATTTATCTGGAACTATTATACTTATACATCCACAAAATGCAGCTATAGTATTTAGATATGTTTCTGTATCGTAGCTGTAAAAGGTTTTACATGAATTAAATATATTGATAAGTTCCTGGTCTCCTACATTAAATCCAATTTCAATAGCATCCTTTGGATGGACTATAGGAAATTCATCTTTTCTATGAGAATTTTTTCTATAAGTAAAACATGCTTCAATATTTCTATCTAAACCATAATCTTTATACAAATCTAATTTAGAATCTAAAATAGTTAATATATTCTTTTCTTTAATATTATCATAAAATAAATCATGATAGTAAATCCAAAAGTCACTATCCTCCCAAGTTGATATAGTATTACCATATTCAGGTAAGTGAAATTTATTTAAAATATATCTAACTACTTTTTTACATTCAAAAGGATTTGAAGGTTCTATCTCTGGATAAATTGCTATATCCTGGTCTGGGTCAATTTCGGTTGCTATTTGATATTTATATGATGTATTTACATGAAATGCGGTTACATTACCATTAAGTTTTATTGTTGGGTGTAGATATGCATCATACCCTAATCTTAAAAGTATATCACATAATCTATGTAATGCAATAGCCCCCCCTATTGATGGGTTATATGATGGAGCTGCTATTATAATTCGACTCATTTTTTACAAACTAATATGATACTAGAACATAAATCGGGATATTGTTGGCCTAATTGAAAACATCCATCTAAATACTCTTTACTAATAATATTTGTATTAAGTAATTGGTCCCATTGGAAATTAGCAAGTGCTTTAAAAAATATACCTGATCTATAAGTTATGTTTAATCCTCCTGATTTAGCATCTCTTTCTAAAGTATCTAAAGTATAAGTAATTCTATGACCATGTTCTGCTTCAGCTGGAGTAATAGCGGAATTATGGGTGATAAGTCCCATTTTGACTGCTATTTGTCTTGAGGGGGCATTAGCATTAGGGCATACTACAAATAATTTACCATCTTCTGATAGCCATTCATTTTTAATTCTTGATAATAATTCTACTGGGTTATCAATATGCTCTAAAACGTGGGTTAAAATAATATTGTCATATTTTTTAGGTAATTCTACAGTTTCAAACAATGAGTTAAAATAAGTAATGTTACCTTTTAAATTTTGTTTAGATATTTCAATAGCTTCATCAGATGCTTCTACACACGTGATATCATCAAAATAAGGAATAAGACGTTTAGTAAAATCTCCTTTAAAACTTCCTAACTCAAGACAATTACCTTTAACAAAATGGTGTTTAAATGATTCTATCATGTAATGATGCATTACATCAAAATCAAAATTATAAGCATATTTGTGATCTGAGGTGTCTTTTAATTCCTTGTTATAATCCCTTTTAGTTAATTGTTGTTTTAATATCATTTTATTGTTTTTTATTTTATGATTAGTAAATCCTTGTTTAGTATATAATTTAATTGCTTTTTCATTGTCTGAAAATACTTCTAGAAATATATTAAAATATTTTTTGGTTTCAAAGTATTTGTAACATCTATTTAACAACTCACTAGCAATTCCTTTTTTAAAATAATTCGGGTCTACACTAACGTTAGTAATCCATCCAAATTTTTCTGTGGGGTTATCGTAAGCAGCTACTAACCCAACTAATTTATCATTATCAAATTTTGTAAACAATACGGCATGTTCAAATATTTTTTTAGAATATTCATTAATGTTTACATAACTATCTAAACTAGGTACAAAAGTATCAGAACATGTTGTTAAATGCCGTTGTATATGTTTTAATGTTGGAGTCATTGTTCTAATATTGCTAATCCAAAACCATATTTCCCAAAATCATTTCCATTGAAGGTCATATAATGATTTCCATTCAATTCAAAAACATGAGGGTAATGATGCATTGTACTATCCCATCCTGATTCAGAATATTCAATCCCTGCTTCTGAATCTTTACGATCCCAATTAAATAAATCTGTTGATGTAGCATAACCTATTTTATATCCTCTTCCAGGTATGCTTCTAAAATCTAAACCTTCTCTATATGCAAAATACATATGGTATAATCCATCTTTATAGAAAACATCAGGCCCTGCTTGACATTCATTTTCATCTAAAACGTCTGGGATTGTATTTTGGTTATGTCGTCTCCAGTTTACCCCATCATCCGAAATGGCTAAGCGGTTTTTATAGACTATTTCAGGTTTTCCGTTATGTTCAATCCATTTAGTACCTGCTAAATAAAACATGTACCATTTATTGTCAAATTTTCTAACTTTAGGCCCACTTAAAACAAAAGGTTCAAATATATCTGCTGATAATATAGGTCCGGGTCCTATTCGATTAAATGTTTCTCCATTATCTTCGCTTATTGCTAAGCCAATTGAAGTATTAAATGGTACAGATTGGCAACGAGTCCAACCAGCATAATAAAATAATATTTTATCTTCGTGCCTAATATTACAAGATGGGTATACTGCAAATTCATCAAATGTTCCTAGTTTACCTAAAGGCATTATAGGTTTATCTGAAACTCGAATAATTTTGGTTAGATCGTTTTTATCTAGGTCTAAAAATGTTGTATATGATTTTGCGAATCCGTTTTCGTCATTTTCAGGTCTACAAGAAAAATAAATTCTAACTACATCATCTAAAATTAACGCATGGGTACATTGGGAATGTGTTTTCATCCACGGTCTATCAATTCCATCATTCCATGTTGTTGGGTCAAATATATGTCCTAATTTTTTCCACTTCATATTAAAGTATAACTATTTAAATATTCTTTTATTTGTTCTTTTGAATTGAACATCATTACATCAACTATTGACAACCAAGAAACAAATTCATTATTGAACTGTTTATATTGGAGAGGGTTGGATTTGATAAAATTGAGTTCAATATTATTTTGTTTAAATACTTCTTTATCATATAATTCTACTCCACCTATAGAATTTATATAGATATCTGCATTTTGTTCTTTGCATAAAGATAAAACCTTATCTTGTGATTTTAAAGTATGATTTGCATATATTGTGGAAGAAATTACAATAGGTGTTTTAATTTCTAGATGATCATTTATTAAAACGATACTATCATATATAAATTTAAACAAGTTAACTTCAGTATTATTTAAACATTTTGAAATTAACTCAAATGTCTCTTGAAAATAAGGAGCTTTACTATACGAAGACTTAATTATATTTAGCATTTTAACTTTATCCTTCCCCCACGATTCAGATAATTCTCGTTCTACTACATTTAGATAATCTGAATCTTTTTTAATGGGTAAAGTAATAAGTTGGTCTTTTCCATTTACCAAAATACGGTTTCGATTAATCCATCCTTTTTTAATGTACTGGATGTTGTCATAAATAATAAATTTATCAACCGAATTTATTAATTGGAAATAACCAATATAGGACATGAAATAAGGTTGCATTATTGCTAACTTCATTCTCTATTTGATTTGGTGTAAATTTCAAATTTAGATAGATCTGGGTAAGGCATTTCTAAATCCTCATTGTGTTTTGGGGTTTCTCCATGGTAAAATTGATTCATCAACAGTAAACCACGAGCCGCTAATTCAGGCATCATATAAAAATTCCAACCTAACATATCAAAATTATCATCATGATACGAACATTCTCTACGGCCTGAGTATCTTGCTCTTTTAAACCAAAGATAAGCTTCATGGTTGTCTGTTAATATAGCTCCACCTTTAGATAATTTAAAATGTTTATATGGACCAGTAAATGAAATACACATATGTGTTCCTGATTTGTACATTTCTGAAGTGAAACTTAGAGCAGAGTCCCATACATTAGTGGGTTCTAATTGGTATGCTCCTTTAATAGTTTTACCTTTAACTTTTCTAAAATTAACTTTCCCCCCAGCATGAATAATTTCACAAGGTACAGAAGGATAAGTTCGAGAAGGTATTGTAATTTCTTGCCCACAAATCTTTTCATACATCAATGCTAAAAATAAACCATTTGATTGATTATCTACAGTTACAACATAAGGTGCTCCTGTATAGTCGGCTAAACGTTTTTCAAATTCGTTAGTAATATCGTAAACATTTTTCATAGTCTAAATATAAAAAAATTAATTAATATCTCCAAATATTATCTTAAATATTTAATTGCTCCTAAATAATCTGCTCCTAGAACACCTGTAGATGGGGTACAAATTACCTTTGAATATCTACATACAGAATCATTAACTCCACTTTGATAACCTATATTAACTAATGCTTTAGTTTTAATATAAAGTTGGATTCTAATAGGAATATTTAAATCTTTAAAATTAATACATTTAGTACTATTAAAAACTGTATCTTTTATATCTTTAGAACCATAATAAAAGAATGTTAAATCTTTATAATGTTCTAATTCTTTTAGTAATAAATTATTAATATCATCTGGGTAGTATTCTTTGACTGTGTTGGTAAGTAATAGAGTCCCATGTTCTCCATTAGTATAGGTTTCTATAATTTGATCTCCTATATTGATTTCTTCTGTAGAGAAGTACAATTCAGGAAGATAATCTTGGATTTCTTCATCTGTAAATTGCCAAAATCTTAACATTTGAATAATTAAAGGAACCTCAATATTATTTAAATCATATATTCTATAATGATCATGAAATACCTCATCATCTATATCATCAATAAATTCATCAACATATGGGTTATTTTTAAATACTAACTCAGCATTCCCAAATGGGTTATTCCAATGATTCCAATTATTAAAGCCCCCAAATATTTTAGATACTAGTTTAGATGAAGGCACATATACTTTACAATCCGGGTATTTTTGTTTTAGGAGTTTAGGCATAGCTGAGATTACACCCCAATCTCCAATGGAATGGCAAGTTCTAAATACTATAAATTCTTTTTTATCCAAATATTCATCTGAGATAAAAGATGGATCTTCTATAGGGAAACCTAAAAGTGGGGTTTCAAATATAGGGGTTAGTTCATTAGAATTAATTCTCCAAAATATTGGCATCGTATTCGGTTTTAAGTAAAGACATTATAATAGAATCAATAAATTGATTTTGTTTAAGTACTTCTTGACGTTTAATCCCTTCTTGAACAAAACCTAATTTTTTATATAAATTATAAGCTCGAACATTTGTTGAAAGTACTTCTAAAGATATTTTATTTAAATCATAATTAATAAATAAATAATCAATAAATTTTTGATATGAAGGATATGCTAATTTTCCACCCCAAAATTTAGGATGGAGATCAGCTCCAATGTATATATTTTGATTTGATTGAGAATAATTAGAAAGTCTAAAGTATCCTATTTTTTCACCTTCATTTAATACTATATAATAATTTGGATGGGTTGTCTTAAACCAATTTAAGGTATCAGATAAAGAAAATGTTCGTGAATCATGTAAATATTCTTCAGCGCAATGATTTCTCACTTCATTAAGGAACTCTAAATCTATTTCTTCTAAATGTCTAAAGGATATCATTACCATCCTGTTTTAATACAATCAACAATATATTCACGTTCTTCTTTAGTTACCCACCATCCAACTGGGATAGATACTATTTTGCTAATAGTTTTGTCTAATGTAGGGAGGGTTGATCTAAATTCTTTAACACAAGAATGTTTGTCGTTTCGTTCATGAACTTGAGATACTACAATTCCACATTTTTTCATCCACTTATAAAAGCCATCTCTATCATCAACCAACATTGAATAAATCCAGAAGGCTGATTCATACCCTTCATGTCTAGTTAGTAAAGTAACACCATTAACATTTTTCAAATGTTTATCGTAATATGCTGCGTTTGATTGGTGAGTTTTTATCAATTCATTAGCATGTTTTAAATTTTCAATTCCTACTGTAGCACAAACATCATTCATATGGAATTTAAATCCCCATTCTTCAATATCCGCTTCACATCTAAAATCTTTTCTGTTACTATCTCTATCAATTCCATACCAACGAATTAATTTTCCTCGTCTATGTAATTCCTGGTGGGGGCTTAAAAGTAAACCACCATCAATAGCAGTAATATGTTTGATTGCTTGGAGTGAATACATAGTTAAATTACCATGAGTTCCAATATGTTTGCCCATATATTTTGAACCTAATGCATGAGCTCCATCTTCAATTACTGCTGGTTTAAATCCATATAATTCTTCTGCTTGAGTTTGAATTTGTTTTACTTTATTTAAGTCACTAGGATAACCTCCCCAATGAACTAAAATAATTGCTTTGGTTTTTGGTGTGATTTTACGAGCTAAATCATCTAAATCCATGTTAAGTGTAGTTGGATCGATATCTACCCACTTAATTTTTAAACCATTTGCTAAAATTGGGAAATTAGATGCTGTACAAGTTAAAGCAGTAGCTAATATTTCATCACCTTCTTGCATTCCCGGCCAATTACTATTTGGTTTTTTTAGTAAATGTATAGCCATGTGAAGAGCTGAAGTGCCTGAATTTACTGTTTGGACAAAGTCGTGGTTGAAAAAATCTTTCAGTTGATTTTCAAATTCATCTACTTTAGGCCCTTGCCCTATATAACCACTGTTAAGAACTTTAGCAACTTCTTCAGCTGCTGTTGGGGCCATGTGAACTTTAAATAAGTCTATTTGTTTATTGGTTTTCATATTGTTTTAATTTTAGTTCAATAGTATCTATCATTTGTTGAGGTTTAGTATGTCCAAAATAATGAATTACTTTAGATTGGAGAAGTTTATCCATGCTTAAATATGATGGGTAAAAATAATATTTTTCTACAGGAAGAAGACAATAATTAGTACTACAAACATGATTCATCAGTGAATGAAATGATTGTTCTTGGGTATCAATTACTGTTCTTTCTCCTCCGGTTTTTTCAGTTTTATCTTGATTATAAATTCCTTCAAAATTAAAACATTTTAATAATTCTTTGAATGAGTCTGGGTTAAGGAAATAATCAAATATTTTAAGATTCATTCCTTGGAATCCTGCATTTATTCCATATTGGGAGTGGGGATTATTTTGAAGAATGTCTGTTTGGAATAAATTACACAGATTATTATAAAGAGCCTTATCACATCCTACATTAGCGGGTTCACAAATTCCAAAAGGTATTTTATTTACTATACAATCTTCTAATTCTTTTAAGTCAGTGTCATTAAAAATAATATCATACTCATATGACAAAGCATAATCAAAATTCTTAACTCTTCTTAAGTAATGGAAAATTAATATGTGATAAAAATGAACAAAATTAGGAATTTTTTGAATCAAATCATCATCTATATAGTCACATTCTTTAGCATAAGAAAGCATATCAGAAGTAGTATACCAAGTTATATTAATTGGAAGTGAATCGATTTTGTCTGACCATTCATCTTTATATTCTGGAGAATGGAGTACTATATGGAAATCAAATTCAATGTTGGGAAAATATTCTAATAATTGTTTAAAACAAAAATATTCTAATTTTCCTTTTCTATGCCAAAGGCGGGCTACAGGTATTTTCATTTTTTAAAAAATTCGTTTAAATATTCATGCAAACATACTTTCCAATTTCTCATATAATTTCTTCCTAAATCATTTAAAGATTTATTTATGAGTTTTTCTGAGTATGGGCGTGGGGCGAAATATTCTTCTTTATAGTAATCGCTATCTACTTTATTTACTATTAGCTCCAAGTTTAGGTATTCATTAATAGCAACTGCTGTTTCATATCTACTTGCTTCTCCTTGACTTACCATATTATATAAACCATAAGGTAATTCTTCTTCAATATGTTTTAAAATAGAGGAAGCAAAATCTTTAGTGTAGGTAGGTACTCCTAATTTATCATCTACAACAAATAATTCTTTAGCTCCTGAATTTATCTGTTTCATGATTTTATTAACAAATTTCTTATCTTTGTTTGGTCCTCCTCCCATCATCCATCCTGCTCTAAATATCCAATATTTAGGGTAATTTTGATTTAAAAGTAATTGTTCAGTATAATATTTACTTTTACCGTAAGTACTTAATGGTGTAGGTTGGTCTTCTTCAGTATAAAATTCTTTATCATTACCAAATATACCCGCGGTACTTATAAACACATAGGGAATATTTAAATCTTTAGATAAATTAAATAAATGTATTGCTGCTATAGTATTAGTTAAATAACAGTCATCTTTTTCTTGTTCACAATATTCTAAATCTACTAAAGCTGCAAAATTTAAAATAATATCAGGTTGAAATTCACCAATGACTTTTGTGGTATTGTCTAAATCTCTAATATCACAAAATTTAACTGTGTCTGAAGTTTCTTTGTCGGTTAGGAGAAAATATTTAGTATCAATAATATTTTGTAAAGTAGTACCTAACATTCCGTTAGCTCCTGATATGAATACTTTTTTATATTTCATCATATAACTGATTTTGTTTTTCTTGTTTTTCTATTGATTTTGGGTGATATAAAGCAAAGTACTCTACATCAGGCATTGCTGTATACATTTTAAAGCCATCTAAACGCTCATGTACTTTGTTTACCCATTTAATTTCTGGTTTATTTTTCCAAACACGCCATTGAAAATCAGGCCAATTAACCCATCCAGCATCGTTTACTCTCCAACCCCATTTTGCAATATGTTCAGGAGTTAAACCTTCTACTGTGTTTACTCGGGGGATTAGGAAAACATCAACTTCATTGTTTTCTTCTAACACCTCAGGTAAAACTATTATCAAATTTTCGTTGGGAATTTCATCAGCGTCAATTTGAAAAATATAATCGCCATCACACAAACTGGTTAATTTATTCTTCCAGTCTGCAAAATGGCGATTAAATTTTCCTTTATGCCAAGAGAACTCACCATTTATAGAATGAGTTCTCAAGAAATTTTCAACTTCGGGGTCACCATTTGCTTCATCAAATAAAATTACAATATTGTCTTGTGGACGTTTGGTTTGAAGCAAAAAGTTCACTAAACGTTGAATTTCTAGAAATTCATTACAGACTGTGATTGCATAACTTATTTTCATATGTTTTTAATATATAAAATTTTTTTTAAATATCCTAGCTGTTTTGGAAT
>Ga0181356_1000536_pt1 | contig 16534 bp, 13 predicted proteins | sample Fa13VDMM110SN_FD_130104 | JGI IMG/M metagenome (GOLD analysis project Ga0181356, IMG submission 130104) | Freshwater viral communities from Lake Michigan, USA - Fa13.VD.MM110.S.N | ecosystem: Environmental > Aquatic > Freshwater > Lake | place: USA: Michigan | collected 2013-09-24 | reverse complement strand
AATTCTGTAAGGAATCCAATTAATATTAATTAATAATATATTGTTAAGCACATACATTTCATTACTGGCTTAACGATTGAATCAATAAATTCTTCAATCTATTAATAAAATAAATTTCATTAACTTTCATGAATATATTATTTTTTTTTCAAAAAACAAACCTTATTTAAAGAAACGTTTAACATCAACCACTTCTTCGCCTTGTTTTATGCATTCTACCATCCATTCTGCAGGAATTTCTTTTTTTGCAACATGTACAATTCCTAACTTATGAGCATATGATTCATACGTAGTCGGAGAAGTTTTTGACAATTTTTGATTCGGATTTTGAAACACCATTCTTATATCAATTCCAGGATTTGATTGCAATACATGTTTCATTTTAGTGCGATCTGCAGTAGTCCAACGTCCCTTTGTTTCAATATACATAAATGCGCCATTGCGTTTCGTAAACACAAAATCCGGAGTATATTTTGCTTTGCGCTCTGGAACAATGTAATTTAATGTTTCCGTTTCATAACGAAGTTCATATTCAGTTTGTTTGATTTGTTCAGATACAGTTAATTCTAATCCTGATTTATAACCATGTTTAAGTGCATTAGCTCGTTTAGAATTTCCCGAACTATGAAAGTGATTTTTTCTCATAACATTTTTTTAAAAGTATATCCATTTAAAGTTATATGTTTTTGTAGTATATGAAGATCCATTATTTTTATAAAATATAACATCATATTTTTCATTTTTTTTATTTTTAATATCCGAACTAATTAACTCAATTAACTGACTTAAAGTTTTCATGTTTTGTTTGTTTTTTTCATCAACAACACGATTCCAAAAATTAAATCTCCAAACATACTTATTAAATTCGTCTATTAAAAAATTTGATGCACCGGTTTCGTCATCATTAATTAGACTAGTATATGGTGAAAAATATTTTTTTGGATTTTTTGTTATCATGTTATAAAAACGATCAAATATAATTTCCAATTTAGCATTAACATATAAATCATATACTGGTTTAGTTCCTGTAATAAAATCTACATGTACGTGATCTGTATGTGGATTTAGTCCTGTATAAGTTCGTTCATTGAATGAAGGAGCTGAATACATTTTTCTGTTATAAATAATATATTGTACGTTTAATTTTTTACCATGTTTGATTAAAAAATTTTTTAAAGCTTCCATTGTTGATTTGGAACCAGACCAATCCCACGCATTTCCATATGCATGCTGCGATAATTTATCAGATCCTGCAATATTTCGATAATTATATCCACCAATCATCGACCATTTATTTGCTGCAAATTGTGGCTGAGCTAATATAAACTTTTTACAGAATAATGCATTTTCTGTATACGTCGACTCTGTTAACATATGTTTTAATTTCATTCTTCTTTTACTTTGATATTACTTGATGAAATATATGCTGTTTTTGTTCCAGATCCGCCACTTACTGATCCAATTGAGTACATTGTATATTTTGAATCACCTTTACCTTTAATTTTTCCCGTTTTAACGGCAGTAACAGTATATTTTGGGTCTAATCGATCTTTCGGTACATTTGGAATAAATGATTCAAATTGATTTGAAGACCATGAATATAAATTAACTGTTGTTGCGGTTATAGTAAAAGTTTTTTTCTTCTTTTTAGGTTTTGGTTCTGGTTTTGGAGTCGGTTCTGGTTCCGGTTCTTCTGTTTTTGCAGTTTTACCGTGTTTAATATTTAATTGATTGATTATATCATTTTGCAAAATTTTAGTAAATTTTAAATCAGTATCAACAGTTTTAATATCAGTTTCAAATTGTGATTTTGGATATTTATACCATGATGTATCATTTAAAAAATATACATAATCGGCTTCTGTATTTATAGTAATCATACCATCCGTAGTTTGCCATTCATATGGATATGTTACTGATTCGACTGCGACGGAATTAGTTTTGATATCTAAATCGTTTTGTGCAATTTTAGAATAAACGCCGTCGACATATTTTCCTAAACTGTTACCATCAATAGTTGTAATATAACCTGTTTTAAATTTTAATGATTGTTTTTGCATTGACAATGATGAATCATCTGTAAACCATGTTCCCGTATACGTTCTATTATTATTAAATGTAGCCGTTCCTTCTTTTAAAAATACTTTTAATTTTGCATAAGAATCAATTGTTGCTCTAGTTCCTTTGCCAATTGTAACTACATTTTCTTTTGTTATATCTCCTTTGAAACTTTCTATTTCAGTAGGTTTTTGAATTCCAGCATATGTAATTGAAGATGCAATTATCGGATATCCATCTTTAAACTTACCTGTTAATTTTACATTTTCATTACTATTTTCATCTTTAAATATCATTGTTCCATCATATGGTAAATATGTATCAATAATTTCTCCTGCGGGGCCTACTATTGAAGTCCAAAGTATATCACCATAAACACCTTTAATTGGTCCTCGCATTTCGACATCAAATGTAATTATTTTTTGACCATTTCCCAAATCTTTTGTTACAGTAGGAATGAAATCCAAGTTAGCTTGGGAACTAATTTTTATTTCTATATCTGTTACATTTGACAAATCCGGAAATGATAATGATGATATATCAGTATTTGTTGCGGATGCAACATCTTTAAATGTAGTCATCCAGTTTTCAAAACTATTTTTACTTATTATTGGAATTTTATCTAATTTTGTTATTGTTGCAGCTCGAGATCGAGACGCACCTGTAACTGGAGTATCACTTTTTAGTTTATTTTGAATTTCTTCAATTGCATTTTCATACACAGATGTATCATAAATCCATATATGAAATACCTTTTTACGGTTTGTTGATTTAACTGGAATTATAATGAACGTATGTTTTCCGTCATTATATCTTGCGTTAGCACCTGAGCCAACCGTACGACCCATCGAACAAATTGTTTTGATATCATCTAAAATAAAATTATCATTAACCGATGCATCTTTTGATGGTTTAACAAATGTAATTACAAATGCAGAATATGCCCCTCGTTGTTTTGCAATCTTTTGAGCATTTTGAGTACGAAGTTTTCCTTTTCCATATGATACCGTACCTAATAATTTTACTACATAGCCTGATTTAGATCTAGGAGTATCTCCAGCAGTAACAGATAATTCAGTAGTGCCATCTACTTCAGAAACATCTTCACGAAGCATTTTTAAAATAAGATTTTCTATTAATGTACTCATTACATACTACTTTTATATAAATATAGATTACCAATCAACCATTACCATATTTCCGTTCCACATCATGATGTTGTCTGATTTGAAATCTAAATCCAAATCTAATTCCGGAATATTTAGTTTATCGATATCTGTTTTCAATGCATTTAAAAAATTATCAATCATAGGATCGATTGAATCTGTTTCCTGAATAAAATCAAAAATAGAAACTTCGCCGCCTTCATCTCGTGCATAAACAGCAAAATCTTGCATAAATAAATCAATTGATTTTTTAATTCGTACCGGTAAATTTGAAGCATTTGCCATAATGTACATGTTTTTACCATCTACATAATAAACCGGAATAAAAGTTGTAAATTCATTATATCGATCTACAATTCGATTTGCAACTTCATATTCATCTTGTTCTTTAGTAATTTTAAAAACTTTGTCTTCTCCATCAATTTGATAAACGCGACCATTATCTCCGCCAGCTATAAAACGAAATTCTTTATTTTCTATTTTTTTTAAACAACGTTGCAAATCTGAATCAGATAATTCTCGAAGTAAATGTTTTAATCGTATCATGTTTATCCCTTAAACAATATGTTTTTATCTAAATCCAAACGTATTAGAAAATTCATATCAACATCATTGCGTTTTCTTATCGGCTGTGCTAATTTGCCAATTGCTAATAATTGTCCGGCATCATCATATAATCCCAACGTTGTAATATATGGTGCAAAATCCGATCCAGAAACAAATGAATAATATGTTTGATCATTATCTTGTGTCAATGTTAAATTTGTAGACATATTAAAATCACCAGCATCTAATCTAGTAACCACACTAAATTCATGAATAGTTACGGTACTACGATATGAAGCAGTAAACGGCGTTTTTATCATATCATTGATTCGATAATCTGGAGATGAAAATACAATTATGCCTTGGCTACTAAATACATTTCCTACGTATTGTGTCTGCAATACGGTACCACCCTCAGTACGGTTATTTAAAGCACTTATCTGCGATGCGGTTAGTGACTTATTAAAGATTCTAATTTCATCCAAATAACCTTGTAAATTAAAACTATTGGCGCCAAATCCGCCTATTTTTAAAGGTTGGGCATTATCAATTCTAGCTGACGGTATCATAGGATCTGTTTGTGACTGTAATAACGTACTAGATGCAGATGCATGAAATGTTCCGTTGATATATAATTGCAAGGTATCTGCAGATTTTTGGCAAACTACATGTGTCCACGATGAAGAAACTGCAATCGATGAAGTAATTATTGTTTTAAATGTAGTGCTACCTGCCGCAGAAAATATCAATTGATTACTACCACTTAATTCAATTTTAAATGGAAATGATGGCGTCAATGAACTAGAAGCTTTTGTCATTACCAATTGATTTGCCAAGCCCGTATTACCGCCGCTTATAAAAAAAGATATAGCATAATCATGATCTCTATCATAAAATCCATCGATTGTTGTATCAATAAATGCAGTACCATCAAACTTAGCAGCCAATCCTAAAGATCGTTGTCGACCTGTTGTAGTAGGAATTCCTGGAACATATAATACGTTATTTGTATTGTACGTTATTCGAGAAGTATCAAAATATTCATTGAACCCTTCATACCATTTTACTCCAGAAACAATTGAACTTGTATTAAATGCAGTGTTATAAATATTTCCATATCGATCACTAGCAAACGATCCAGATGTAACTGAATTTAAAACAAATGATCCGGGTTTTATAGATTCGCCTATTTTATTTTGAGGTATTGAAAAAATTGATGCTGTTTGAAACAATGATTTTTTTGTACGATTCAAATCAGTTGGACCGTACGTTTTCATTGGTTCTAATTTATTCTTATAATATAAATGATTAATAGAAAAATATGTAACAGACTGTAAACTACCATCAATATTGGCAGCATCATTATATGTAAGTTCAGATCCTAATGCTGGTAAAATATTAGAATAAATTCCTTGTAATGGTAAAATACTAGATGTAACACTCCCTGATGTTATAGTCCAATATTTAAATGCTTGAAATGCATTAACTTTTACATCTGACGGATCTATTTTTTTGAAAACTGTAGGATATAATCCATCATATGGATTTTCCGTACTTTGTATTTTTGATTGTGCCATATAGTAAAAACCCTGCTACATTTAATATAAATATAACAGGGTTTAAATCAGTATCAATTTAGAAATCTAACTTAACTCGTATAAGAGCTTCTCGTTGGAATGATTTCAATAATGGTTTCGAAAGTTTTGCTACTGCTAATAATTCTTGACTGTCATTATATAATCCAACCGTTGTAATATATGTTTTTGGATCGCCAACAAATGTTGATTGCGCAATTTGACCAACGCTACCAGTTACATATGAAGGATTATTTGAAAAATTATATTCAGCATTTTTAATTCTTACGAAATAATGCGTACTTGTTACTTTTTCAGAATTACGAGCTAAGAATCCATATGGGTCAGATGTATCAGGATCGGTAAATAATGCAGACCCAGATATTGAATGGTATAATACAAAATGATTATTACCTTCTGAACTAGAAGAAACATTTGTTGCAAATCCTAACTGACCGTCTAACATTTTACCATCGATAATCAATGTTCCATAATCTGGATATACTAATCCATAATATACGGGTGCGGTTGAATTATAAACCCCGTCATTGATTGATCCAGAAACGATGTTATAAACTTTACCAGATTGACCAATAGATGCAGCTGCGATACCAGAATCATCAATAAGTTGAATGATGCTAGCAGTTGATTGTAATACAACCGAACCCGTAGCATTTACTGCTCTACTTGCAACTCGTTGCAATGGAATTTCCCAATTTCCTGGATCTAATCGTTCTTTTAATCTGTTTCGTTTAAAATTAACAACATATATGTAATTTGTACTACCAGATCCAGCTGTTGTAAATCTCGTATCATTTGCTGGCAATAACAATTGACGATATTGCGAATACACTGCGCGAGATGGAGAATCATTAAGTTGACCTTGCGAATCAGACCCACTACCCAATGCATGACCAAATGCCAATGAATATTGTACGGCAGCTCCATCTGCGCTCGGAGTATCTTGATAAACATCAATATAATATCTTCGCTGTGATGTAGTTTGATTCGATGCAGTGAAATATGTAGTTAAACTTGCTAAATTATCACTCCATAATCCAGCTGTTACAATTTCTGTTTGGTTAGAAATAACATCATTAACTGAGTCAAATTTTGTATATGTTCTACCATTTCTTGCTAATAATTGTGCTTGATTTTGTTCTGCTACAATCTGATTAGCTAATTGTTGTGCAAGTTGTCGCACTTGTTCAGTTACTACACCACCAGCCGGTATTCTTGGTACTCCACCAATTCTAGGTTGTTGTTTTAATCGTGTAATGAATTCATTCATTTTCATATTAATATCCATTTTATACTGTAGCAGTTGTTGCTTTTTTAACTGTTAAATTAATAGTAACACTTCCACCCGTTTCATTTGCAATTACGGTAACAGTTGCAGTTTTATCTTCAATCAATTGTGTCTTAGCAATAATACGGAATTCAAATCCAGCAACTGCAACACTTTGTGCATCTTCATTGTCTCCAATAAATCTTGGAGTAGTTGGAAGTACTGAATTTTGTAATGCTCTAGTAACTTGAATATCAGCTACGGTAGAGTCAGACAATATTGCCGTATATCCTAATGTTGCATTGCCGCCTTTAAAATTACTTGTATTAGGTGCAATAATAGTACTATCACCTGGAGCTAATAATGTAATTGAAGTATTTCCTACTGTAACAACTGGAATATTAGTTGTTTGTTTTGGAAGCGTGATTAATTTATACTTTAATGCTTGAGTTTCATCAGGAACTGCTTCGGTTACAGGCATATTTTCAATGATTGTTCCGTAATATGCCGTACCTAGAGGATGATCTGGATTCCATAATGAATAATCAATTTCATCATCGCCGACTGCAAATTGCGTAATATTAAAAGCATTTCCGCCTTTAGCTAAAAGTTCACGTCCTTTTAACGTTAAAATTGCGTCTACTGTAACGCTCGAATTATCTAAATATCCCATATGTTTTTACCTTATTTTATATAAATATACATGTTGTAATTTTTATGGTTAAACTAATCTAAAACTTCCTTGCTCGCCGGTGTTTTGATATATCAATTGATTAGGATTTGCTGATCTCCATTCAACTACGGGGCCGCCATCAATTGTTTGGGTAGAACTTATATTAAATGCTGGCGATGATAATTTAGATCCAGCATATCTATGATTTTCAACTCCGCGCGGCAAATAATCTTGTACTTCAACTCTACTTCCTGTAAATCTTCGTTCTACATTAAATCCATATGAACTAGAACCATATGTGCCAGATCCGTAAAACCCTATAGGAAATGATGATGTTATAAAACTAACATTTTGAAGTTTAAATTCTGATAATACACTTGAAGTATATGCGGGTAATAATCCTTCGCTAATCCAATACGGAGTATATGCAGGAATATATGTACTACCAGATCGAATTAAATATTCGTGACTGTATATCATTCCGTCATATTTTTCAGATTGAGATGATGTTAAATACATTTGTAATTGATCATCATCAAGTCCTTCGACAGTTGCAATTTGTGTGTCAACTCCACCTACATATGTAGGATAAACACCAGATGCAGTAACAGCTGTATTATCTAATACGCCATAATATGTACTATCAAATCTTTTAATTTTTGGTAAAATAGTACCTTTATTACGTTCTAATAAATTTGGCTGTACTAATATACCAGTTATTTTATCAACGCGTGCAGGTAATAATTGTTCCAATTGTTTAAAGAATGATAAATCAAACAACGTAAACATAGAAATATATGCATTGATATCATTTCTTTGTGAATATTTTTTCCAATATGATTGTGCAGCTTGAATTAATCTAGGATATGAATTTGAATCAGTCGCGCCCGGATCTCCAATATATTGATCTAATTCAGTAAAACCAAATTGCGCAATAATATCTTCATCAATCATTGTTTGTGGTGAAAAATATACTCCTAATTTTTTACTATCTAACGGAGCTGTATCAAATTGACTTCGTTCTGCTCTTGTTTTTACGTCTAACGTTCCAACCAATTGATTATTTTCTAAACGTATCTTATTATCATCATAAGTACCTGCAGCAACTGACAGTGAATCATAATAATATGTTTCTTCTAACGAATCATATGGGGTATTAAATGACCACCCAGCAAATGATGCTGATATTGTTGATGATTTAGGTTGAACGCCTCCTAAACTAGAAGTTGTTGTATGATTGATTTTTTCATTTAATGGCAATCTAAATAATAATTCATCATATGCACTAGCATTTCCATTATATGCGCCAGGAGCTTTAACATGATTATTAAATGCAGTTTCTGATAATGATGATGACCATAAACGTAATTCTTGCAATTGTCCTATTAATCTACTACCACTAACCGTGCCACCTAATGTGATTGACCCGGTTGCTGGAAAAGTTAAAGATGCAATCGAAGCTGATGCAACTGCAACAATTTTGCCATATTTACTGCGTTTAGTTATTAATTTTAAACTAGAACCAGACGTCAATAACATTGTAGATAACCAACCCCCATCAAATAGCTCAATATCAGATGTATTATTTCCATTGATTTGCATAGTGCCTTTTGTGCCACTACTAAAATCTAATGTAACTGTATTTGACCCTACCGTAAATAAATTCATAGTATTTGACATTGTAGGATTTGTCAAAATGTCATCAGTTCTAAATCTTAATTCTATTGTATTAATTGGTTGTTTATAATTAACAGTTACGGTACCTGCAGGATTTGTTATTAAATCTAATGCATAATCAAAATTTAATTTTTCATATATTGGCGCTCTATCTAATCTAGGTCCGCCATATTCATTAATACTAATAAATGATTGTGGAATTCCATAACAAGATATTAATGCTTGAACACTACGTTTAGTTCCTTTAGATTTTAATAATAATGGTAAATTGTTAACAATTCTTCGCCATATGGCGTATGTCATATCTCGTCCAGCTACGGAAGGCTCGCCAACTGTATTAGATCCGGTTAATGGAACACCTGCTTCAGAAGTTCCTAATACATATTGCCACAATTCTTGAGATTGATTTCCATTAGTTAAATTCCACCCAAATTGTTTTGCTACAGAATATAACAATTCATTTGGCATACCCAATTTTGGATTTTCTTCACGTTTATTAATTAATGACAGTTGATTGATATATGTATAAAAAATATCAAAATGTTGTCCTAACATATTAACAAACGTAACTAAATTTACATTATCAGAATCAAATCTAATATATTCTGGTATTGCAAATTGCAATGCATTTATATTATATGTATCATATAAAGATGCTGACGAATAAACTGCATCATACCAATTTGTAAATAACGAACTAGAAAGTGATGCTAATGTATATGGTTTTGTAGTATTTAATTTTGGTACTGGTTGAATATAACTACCTGTAACATTGTTTACAATTGGAGCTTCTAATGGAATTGGATGTGTCGATAATAATGAAGAAGATTGATAATACATATATTGTTCAAAATCATCAAACCCTCCAATTAAATTACGAATTAAATTTTCATAATCTTGTACATTAGTAGTAGCAACGCTACCAGATAATTGTGATACTGCAAGACTTTGTGATGTATAAATTTCTATTAGTTCTAATTTATATTTAAAATTCTCCAAACGTTCTGTTGCAGAACTATAAAATACGAAATTATTAAAATCAGAATAATCGATATTTAATTTTACATTTGATAAACTTCCAGAAAAATATGCATCTACAATTTGTTGTGATGTTTGTACGGAAGATCCTAACAAATCTGACCATGTTTTTAAATTTGTTTCATTGGATGTTGTATACGAATAATTTGCTTGCCAATTTGGATTTGCTAATTTATTGTATTGTTTAGTTACCGTTACAGGTTGAATCGAAATGCGATCAATGTATGTGGGTTTTTCTTCTTCTACGACCCAACACTTAAAGTCTAATGCAATATTTTGCGGTAATGGTTCATAGAGTTTAACATACAAGTAATCGCCTATTACAACGCTGTTAACAAATAATACACATTGATTTCTACTAAAATTTAATAGATATGTTTTATAAAAAGTATCAGATGTATGATTTACGGTTTGAATGTAATTCGTAATTTGTTGTAAAAATTCTGGATTTTCATCATCAATTGCACGAAGTCTTAATTCCGTTCGGTCTGGAGAAATTTCGTCAATTCGTAAATGTTGTAATTCATAACTACCAATTAAATTTTTAAAGAAATTAATTGCAATTCTAAATTCGCCAGCTGTTAATTTTAATTGATCAAATTGCGAATAAATATCAACGCCTAATGCACTGTCAATTTGAATTACTTGGTTTGTAATTTTATCTCTGTATTCTGGAATTTTAGATTGAAATTGTATTTTATGATTTCCAGTTAACCAAGATTCTCCTGCATAAACATGTAACTCGATTCGATTATCATCTGTTACATTAACAATATCTTTGTTTGAATATACAGATTCGTTAGCATCGTATGAAATAAACTCAGTTTTAGTACGATCAATACGTTCTCCCGAAATTGATTTCGTTGCTGATTTAATTTCATTAATATTTTTATATTGCATTAACATTATCGTATCTCAACTCTAGCTGGTTCTGATTCTATATTAATTTGAATTTCCTGATTCCAAAGATCTACATTTTTACTTGCATCTGTTATCACCCAATATGATTGCAATGCATTAATGGTATGATATTGAGTATCATTGTTTTGTCCAGCTTTAGCACCAATACCAAAACGATCTCCAATTTCAAATTCAGAATTTGGAATAATAATATCAATTTCTAAATTTTGTACTTCATATTGATTTATTGATCCAGGAACGGTAGGATGTAAATTTGATGTATTTTCAAAGGTACGATAGTCTCGTTCTAATCCTTGTTCTGATGCTCGTATTAAAGAAAAATATGCAGTACCATATCCCGAAGGAGCATCGTAGCGATGTTGCAATTTAATTCTAAAACGCAAATCTACACCGGAATTTTTAAGTTCTTTTGTTATCGTATATGTATTTGGAGATTGTTGTATTATTCCATCTTGAACTTCACTAATTTCAATTCCAGAATATTCCGTACTTGCAGGAATTTTTTGATCTTCAGATGGACGATATCTTGCAAATACGGGATCTAAACTTTGTAAATCTAAATCTAAATCTAAATCAACAGGTTCTTCATCAATAATTGTAGTTCTAGGAGGAAATTTAAAATATTTAAATTGCGTATCTAAAATACGCATCATTGATTTATTGGTTATTTTATTTGCAGTTGGCTCAATTATCAATAACGGATTAGCAGTGCCATCTTGTTGCAATATGATATTGCCATTTGCATCGCGAGGCATTATTGATTCATTATTTGATATACTAGTTAAGCCATCTTTTTGATACTTAAGTTGTTTATCAATATTGATTGAATCAGTGTTTGCTTGTTTTTCTATTGCCATTATCTAATTACTTTAAAATAAATTTCATCATCGATATATTGTTCTGTAATTCCATCTTCTATTTTTAGATTTACGCGGTAATATCTTTCGGGCATAAATCCATTCATATCTAAATAAATAAAATTACTAGTACTATCACAACTTACTTTAGTATAAATATCATCATACGGAATTATGACTTCTTCTGTAGCTGCATCTGAAATTGAGTAATAAGTGGTTGTTGGCAAAAATTTTACCGTTTGTATCGGAAACACATTAGTTGGAGATTTTCTAGGAAATTTATCTCGAGCATAAATTCTAATTTTTGCAATTTCTGTATCTTTATATGATGGTTTAATTTTTGTATAAATTGAATATGACTCTAAATTTGCTGCAGTTAATGAACCTGTTGTAAACGTAGTATTATCAAAATACATCGTTAATTTAGGAACATAAATCGTATGAGTTTCTCTACTAAAGAATCTTACATATCCGGCAACTGCTGTATTAGCTTCATCAGCATCTGAAAATTGTAATAAGAATCCATAATTAGGAATTGTATTACTATTACTGCCGCTTATCCATATTTTTATTGGATCAGTAACTGTTAAATTAATATCTGATGGTCGATAAGAAAATGATTCTGAAACTATAAATGATAACGTATTACCTGATCCAGAATAATACATATAATTACCGCCAGCACCTGATCCAGAAATGTATACATTGCTACTTCCAATTTGTACGTTTTGACTACCTGATATCCAAGTAGATCCAGACGCAGATCCGCTCCAATTGGCACCATCGATTGTTAAGTCTGTTAAAAATCCTGTACCATTTATCCAGTCTTGCCCTACTAACTTTGCAGATACGGTATATTCTGCGGGAAGATTTTTTGCGTGAGATGTATATAAATTTAAAACGAATTTACAATCATTAACCGTTTTTCCATACTTTGCTAATGATTGTGAAACTTCGGCCATGTCAAATTTAACTAATGCTCTAGATTTTAATAATGAATCGCCGGCAGTTCCTTGACGTTTTCCAATTTCTAATATTTCATCTAATCCAGTATTATAATCCGGATATGCTTCATATAAGGTTGTGTCTTTTGCTGCATAAAATATTCTAAACATATATTTCCTTTAAAAATTTACAACCCTACCTCTAATATCTTGATTTGGGAATTTAACTTCAAAAATACTAGGATCTAATGATGGATAAATTACTCCATTTCTGGTAGCAGAATTTAAATCATAAACATTTCCTGAATATCCTTGATCAGAATCATATAAATTATCAAATGATACATTGATTACGGATTGAACGCCACTAATATTTGCTATAATATTCGTAACCTCTGATTTTAATATTGGTTGATTTATTTGCCAACGATCTATATTAAAATGTGCCTTTAATGCATCAATACATCTCAATAATGTTTCGTTGCTATTATAATTTGATAATACAGAAATTTCAAATCTAACCCCAACATTAATAATAAATGCATCTTTTATATTTATTGCATCGGTTAATATTCTATAGTAATTTAAGTATGTTTTTAGATTTTCTTTAACTGCTTGATTTAATTCAACCAATTGTTTGTCTTGATTATATCCTAAAACATACATGTTCATTGCTAATGGATTTGCAATTCTATTTTGTTGATAGTTTTCTTGCGAAATTTGATCATCAGGCACAATATATGCTTTTGCAACGCTTCCAAATTTAGCTGGCATAGAATATGATCGAATAATATAATCTTCGCGAGTTACTAAACGATTTTGTGTTGCAAAATTAGCTAATGCATTATTTTTAATGTCTTGTAACGTGTCTGCTGTTTTTGCACCAACTGCAGGAATTGGATTTGTTATTGCCAATGTCGATTTGACAAAGTTTAATATTGCACCGCTATTTGTGCTATTAACATCATCATCATATTCTACTCTGTTTAATGTTGTTAATACGCCGGTTGATACATTATCAGCTAATCCATTACCAATTGTATATGTAACTGTTAATGTAGTATTAGCAGGTGCTTGTCCATAAGTTCTTGTATATAAAAAATTAGATGGATCAATATCAACATCAACGGCTCGTCGAACTGCCGATAATCCATTTCCTACATTGCTAGGATTTGGAACAATTTCTTCGTCATTATTATCTGATATCCCGGATCCGAATTGTATTTCTAATTTGTTATCACTTCGCATTCTAGTGACAAATCGTTTTGCTGTCTTTTTTAATTTAAGAAGATTTGGCGATGAAGAACGATATGCTGATAGTTCCGGATCATTTTCTGCCAAATTTGGTACTGTATCGAAAATTGTATCTTGTGCTAAATACGGAACTTCATACCAAAAATCACCATCAGACTCTTGAACTGAAATTATTTCAATTACATTAGTTTCTGGTAAAACTACTTTATCATACGCAATTGGAGTTCCAAATGTAAATGTTGCAGTTTTTACCTCACCTGATACTGCGTTTGCTTGTTTCTTTAAAAGATAATATACCGGTTGTTTTGTTGCGTTATTTGATTCATAAATAGTTACTTCTGTCGGATCATATGAAGATGAAAATTTAAAATCTAACAAATCCAAAGTTCTAAAAACTGAAGAACCGTTTGATTGTTTCACTTGCATTCCAGGTTTAATTGATAATGCATAATTAAAATCAGGACGTACATTTGCCCCGCTTCCGATAGATGGAACTAATTGATAAACATCTAATGTTACATATGCTGGCACGGAATTTTTAGGACGATATCCTAATGCTTTTGCAATATCATATATATTACCACGTTCCGAAGCTTGTTCTAACATGGATTCTTTTAATGTATTATCAGTATAATATGACAACACATCACCCACATACGCAGCCATTTCAATTAACATCATCCCTGGAGATGCTTCATTAAAATCAGTATATGTTGTAGGAAAGTATTGTTTAGCAAAGTCAATTAAATTTTTTTTAATTTGACTAAAATCTTTACCTAAATATGATACATCTTTTTTTGTTTCCATGTTTTCCTTAACTACCCGCCAACCGCGGTTAAATTTCCTTGCGGTGTTGAACTTATTGTTAATAAATTTTGTATGGTTGAATTACTTAAATGATAGTTTATTTTAATTTGAACGTTATATAATAAATTCGGATCATCTTCTGCAGTTACAATATCGATACTATCGACAAGTACCTGAGGCAACCAAAAACTTATTGGGCCTGAAATGTAGTCTCGAATATCATCTTTTATTTCATTTAAATTGGGTTCAAATAATACATACAATAAATTAGTTCCATACGTTGGTTGATTTATTCGTTCTCCGATTCTAGTTAATAATAAATCTTTTAATTGATTTGTAATTTGTATTAATGATACATAAACAGGTGAAAATATCGTATTTCCAGAATAAGATAGTCCTAATGAAACAATACTATTTGAATTAACTACTGAAGGTACTATCTGATATGGCATTATGATCCTTTCTTTTTATTAATTGCTTTCATTAACGCAGAATAATCGCGAGTCATTGCTTGTTGAACTTCTTGCGGAACTTCAAACGTTTTACCCGTTTCCGGGTCTTCCATTATTTTTGGGGCAACAGGTGCAACGCCAATTGCTTCTTTCATGTTTTGTCGCATTGCTCCAAAATTAACAGCATCTTTAGATGTCATTCGAATTTCTTCCATGCCCTCATTCATGATGTCTTTAAAACTATTCATGGCCATTGGCTGCGACTCTGACATAGGTTCTGTTTCATTTAAAACAGAAGCCCATTTATTATCATTAAATTGTACTTTTGATTTTTTTGTCGATTCAGTCACGGTCTGACGCTGCGCAGGAACGTGGGATATGCGTTTAAGATCTGCCATTTCTATAATTGTAGATTGTAGACCATCCCGAAGAATTTCAGTTAATTCTTCTTTTATAACCTCTCGTACGGCGGTTTTAAGTGCTTTTACTAATGTTTTTGAATCCATATGAATACTTTTATATAAATATTGGGTTTAATAATTTATGCCCTCAGGCCATTCTGTATCAGAAATTTTCGGACCATATATTGTTCTAGTAGTTTGATTTATAAAATAATCACCAGTTTTTCCTCGATCAGAATCAGGCCTTTGTGTTCCCGTGCCCGTAATTACGCGACTTGGTGCTTCTAATAATTCTAACAATGAACGTTGATCTTGTTGTAGTTGTATGATTAATTCTTGTCGCAAATCAATATCGTCTTGCGATACATTGATCAATTGATAAAATTGAGAATCCATATCAAAATCAATGTTAGCATTTCTAGTATTTTCAGTATTAATCGAATCAATTGTTGTTTGTGTTGTTTGATTAACTTCAAATACCTCATTGTTACATATTGAAGATAATAAATTAATAGTTGGGCCGATTAATTTTGATGCCAATCCAACTGCACCATTTACGACTCCTAAAATAATAGATGCTTGAGTTAATGCTTTAGCAATGTTTGCAACCAATTCATTTTGTACTGCCAATGCTTGGCCTACTGCCGGAGGAGATGGAATTGGATTTGCTAGTTGTGCATTAATTAATACTGATGCAATTTGTGCTGCAACAGTTAATGCAGGTATTATAATATTTAAAATACGTAAAATATTTTGAATTTGTGCAATATATCTTTGTATTTGTTGTAAAATTTGTTTAAGTTCAACAATCTTAGGATCATTGCATGAAATATTTTTAGGTAATATATTAGATTTTGATATTGCTTCTGCAACTTTTT
>Ga0181356_1000534_pt1 | contig 16551 bp, 25 predicted proteins | sample Fa13VDMM110SN_FD_130104 | JGI IMG/M metagenome (GOLD analysis project Ga0181356, IMG submission 130104) | Freshwater viral communities from Lake Michigan, USA - Fa13.VD.MM110.S.N | ecosystem: Environmental > Aquatic > Freshwater > Lake | place: USA: Michigan | collected 2013-09-24 | reverse complement strand
TGTTAGATTATTTAATGAGAATCCTGAATATGGTATAATAGGATTGGCTGGCACCGATAATCTAATAAGTGGGATGTGGTGGCAAGACAAAGAGTCAATGTATGGTGTTGTTGGTCACGAACACCAAGGTAAACGACATGTAAATCACTATTCAAAGAAATCATTTGGTGATAAACCAAAGGAGGTTACTATTGTTGATGGTTTATTCATGATGATACATAAAAAAAGAATTAAACACACATTCAACGAAGAGTTTAGTGGGTTTCATTTTTACGATTTACCGATATGTGTGGAAAACCACTTAGATGGTGTTAAAATTGGTGTGACAACCAAAATTATGGTAACACATAAATCGATTGGTATGGTAAATAAACAATGGGAAAAAAATAAGTTGTTTTTTGAGGCATTATATGAAAAACACTTCCCTTTAAGGGTTAATTGATTTTAGTACAATAACGGATATTTATATATAAAACAAACAATTATGATGACAGTATTTTTAATTTTAATAGTTCTAGTAATAGCTGGAGCTGTAACATTTTTCCTAATGAAAAAAGGTAAAATCGAAGACAAAAATGGTAATAACATTCCTGATGTGGTTGAAGAAAAAATTGGGGACGTTAAAGAATTTGTTAATGTAGTTAAAGAAAGAACAAAAAGAGTCGTTGAAGAAACTAAAGATGTTGTTGAATCGGCTAAAAAAGTTGTTAAACAATCTAAAGACGTAGTAGACGCATCTAAGGGTGGTGCTCGTAAAGGTAGAAAACCATCTACTAAGAAGTAAATTATTATACATATAGAAATTTAATGGGTTAAAATTTGTTTTTTAACCCATTTTTATCTACATTTATATTCTATTTATTACGGGGGTGCCTGGCATTGATTTCAGGTATCAGGGGTAAATGGCACGTAGTCAGACTTCATCTATGACTTAAATCTATGGTGGAAAATTTTAGACGGCAACGTTTATAACAACATGGAAATTGCAGGTTTACTTGCAACTTCCAATGTAGCAGTAGCCTAAGGCGAAACTACAATCGGGTCGACTGGCATATAACCTAGGAACAGAAGCCTTCAAGGTGTAACACCACCCGAAGAGTGTTGGAGCAAATTTGGTGGCTCTTGAAAATCCAATCAGAAACGGTATTGTAGGTTTCCCGTAATTAACTTACTATTTGTCAATTGAGAACCGATTGAATAAACGTGTAGTCATTTATTGTTGAACAGGAAAGACACGGGTTCGAGTCCCGTCACCTCCACACTTAAACCCATCTTCGGATGGGTTTTTTGTTTGATACCCCTATAAACGAACAAAAGGTCCGAAGACCCTTTGCCGAGATTAAAAACACCTCCTTTTCGTTTAGATAAGTTATCGTTTAACGGCGACCAAACCAATTAAACTCTACTTATAAATATCACGTTATACATATCTTTGCGCTAAAAGTTTTAACATTCCCATACCCATTGTTCCACCAAACATTCCACCATCATCTTCTCCACTTTTCTCTCTATCCTCAATTTTAGCTAAATCACTTTCTGATGTATTTGAATTAACCATTTCAGAAAATTTTTCATTTTTTGAGAAACGTTCCAATTCATTAGGGTCCCCCATTCTTCTTTCAAAATCTGTTAAATTTGGAATACCTAAAATAGCCAATAAATTATTAGCAACTATAAAATTTCTAATATATTGTCTTTTTGCTCTACTACCTAAATAAGTTATATTATACCAGTTAGATAACCATGTTTTTGGTGCATATCCTTTTTTAACAATATATTGTGCTAATTTTTCTTCTCTAAAAAATTTAGTTAGTCCCCCACCAATTTTACCGGTACTAACAACTGCACTTGCAATCCCTTTAGGTCTTTCCAATAATTTAGTAAGAACCGATTTATGTTGATTTAGAGAAATTTGAATTTGTTTTGCAAATGTAGGCGAAACCTCACCAACCTGAGAAATTAATTTGTTTATTGATTTACTATCTGCGTATTTACCTAATTTACTATATTGTTCAGCAACTTTAGGATTCTTTCTCAAGAATGAAACCATTTCATCCGTTCCCTTTAATGCGTTTTTTGCTAATGGAGATTTAAATATTTTTATCAATGGTTTTGCAAAGAAATCACCAACAGTTGGTATTAAAGCAAATAACATTAAACCAGCATATAACCATTCTCTTTTGTAACAATAATAAATAATCAAAGATAAATCGGCAACCTCACCGATAACGGGAACAAATCCCGCCACCATCAAAGTATTCTCAATCCAGTTTTCATTTATGACCTGTTTTGATTCTAATAATTCTTCTTTAGTGTAATATTTTTTCATTATCCGTGTATTAAATTACAAAATTTTGCTCCTGCTATTTCACCCAAGTTAGATTCTTCTATTGCTTCACCAAATAAGTTACCGACACCTAATTTAGCAACGGTACTTCCACCACCACCCGCAACCTGACCCCCAATATATCTACCGACAGCTTCCATAATTGAATCACATAATTTCGGCATTGCATCGGGTTTTGTACAAGATGCCATATCTTTAAATGGTTTTAATAAATCAAGTGGATTATAATCCGCAAATACAATTGCTACCGAATCAACTATCTCACCCTTCATTCCTAAATTATTAAGTAACCACTTAATAGCATATTCTTTAATTGATGACATGATAGTTCCTCTTGCAAGTTTACCCCAATCCGCATTTTTAACTTGTGATAATGCATCATCACCAGCGGCAACTAATGAACTTGCGTCTTGTTCGTTTAAAAAACTTTCAATCTCGTCCATTTCATACCCCTCACTTATTAAGTTTGAGGAAGCAATTAACACTCTAGTTAAGAATTCATCTTTACTAGATGAACCCCTAACTATTGAGAAAGATTCTTGAAAAATTTCTTTTCTTGTACGTTGTAAGTTTTCACTTACAACCTTTCTAATATCTACTTTTATATTATTCATTTTTTTATTCTTTTACCCAAACGTATTTAACCCCATAACCTTTATCTTTGTCTTTAATTGCTTCTTCTCTATATCCCAATGTTGCAACATATTGACTTAATTTGTCTTTAGCTTCATCACCGATTGTATCTCCTTTATATTTAAGTCTTCCTCCTTCACTAAAGATATATGGAAATTCAGGATTTGATCCATCACCATAATTTGATTGTAACATTTTGTAAATTGATTCGCCTTGGTTACCTGTGTTAATTGGTGTAATTTTACCTGATAAATCACCTAATTTACCCGTATCAATTCTATCTATTTTTGGTCTAGGTATTTTTGCTAATTCCGCATCAGTATATCTTATACGTTCAGGCTTAACTTCAGCTTCAGCTTCAGCTCCAGCACATTTGGCTTTAACTTCCTCATATATTGTTTTTGTGATTCCACTAGATAAATCATAAGTTGGTTCCATTGTACGCTTTGTCTTAGGTCCAAAATAACCTTTTTGTGGTGTGATACCTAAACAACCTTGTATTTCTGCAATTTTTGGTGATATACAACCAAATTCAAGCGGAAAATCTTTAGAAGAGCAATCATGGTAACTAACTCCACCACCTGTTCCACCTCCCACTTTTGGTGGTGTTTCTGGTGTTGCAGCCTCACCGTCCCATTTAATGTCTATTTTAGATAATCCAATCTTACCACCTTGTTCATTAAGTACTAATCTTGTTAATGACATTATTTTTGATTCTGCTTGTATTTTTACTTCATTAACTTTACCTGATAAAATTTGTGAGTTTAATTTTATTAATCTATCTTTAGCTTGTACCGACGATGCTTCTGTTGTTATAATGTATTTTAATGTCTTAGTTAAATCTCCGTCACCAAAACCAGTTTTCTTATATAAGGCTAAAAAATCTTTTCCTTTTCCGTTATTTACATATTTTTGGAGTAAATTTCCCGCTTTTACTAAATCACTTCCTCTAACTGGAAAATCTAACAAATCAATCATGGTTTCCACATCTGCAGCAATTGATGCGTTGCTCTGTTCTGCAATTACCGCTTTTGTTCCTTTACATTTCCATGAACCTTTTTTCTTTGTCTTAACATCCCCAATTCTACCGTTAGAGAAAAAGTTTAATCCTTCTGGATAATCTGCCGTTACTAAACTAACACCTACTAACCCACTAGTGCCAAATGTGGTAATTCTTGCTTCCTTTGAATCAAGTAACTCCTTAATACAAGGTGCCCATTCTCCAGTATCTCCTGGTTCAGTTTCAGGTGTATCGTCAGGAACTACTTCACTATCATATAAAAACCACCATAATGCAAGTGCACCAACACCAATACCCGCAGCCCAAAGTGAAAGTTCTTTCCATGACATTTTCTTAACCTTAATCATGTTAATAAGATCATTTGCTCTTTCTCTTAAAGTTTTCTTTTGTCCAGCCGGTACATTTGAACCATTTCCTTTAGGTGACATATTTTTATTTTTTCCACCTGCAGTTCTTTTTAATTTAGCTCTATCAAATGATTTTTTAAATGATGGATTTTTCTTTGCGTTTTTCATAAAAGATTCAACCGCACCGTCACTATACCCCGCAGCTTTTAAAGCCTTTCTCATATCTCCATCTGTTAATTTACCATACTTACTAACAAAATTCTTACTACCAACAACTTCTTTAGTGATACCATCAATTAAGTCCGTTGGTGTTTTACTTGATTTAAGTAATCCCTGATTAAATTTGGCTAAAACGTCTGACGCCATACCACCCTCAACTCTAAGAGCATGTAATAAATCGTCCACATTTGTAATAATAACTGCCTTGTTTGGACTTTTCGCTGTTAAACCAACAATTTGATTTTTATCGTTCTTAGCAAACGCTAATACGTCAACAAACGCGTTAAAAACACCAGGTTTGGCAGTTTTAAACGCTTTCGCATCTCCAGCAAAACCTTTTATAAGTTGAGCTGCTCCCGTTTCATTAATGTAACCTTCGTTACTTTCCTTTAAAACACCTAATAAACTAATTTTCATATTTTTTTATTTTTCTATTTTTTTTATTTACCACTCAACACTATCATAATCGGGTTTTTGATTTCCCCCTTTTATTGCCTGTGCAACTTGTTGATATTGTTCTCTTTCTTTTCCTGTTTGATATGCGCCTAAAGCAAGTGTGGGTGCACCTATATTTACTGCCGCTTGTGCCGCTTTACCTGCTGCCTTTCCACCTAAAGCACTTGCAACGACCTTACCCGGCGCACTAACTGCTTTAAACGTACCCTTCAAAATTGCTGCCAACGTCTCTATCATCTTTTTAATAAATCCACCAACCGCATTAAATGCCGCACTTAGGAATTGATAAATCTTGGGTGCCTTTGTTTTTAAGTATGTTGCCGCTCTCTGCATTAAACCACCAGCACCTTGTACCGAACTTAATATTTTTTGAATTGACCCTTGTAATATTTTACTTGACTTAACTGCTTTCATTATACCATCCATACCCTTACCAAATTGTCTTATTAAAGACCCAACCATTGTCTTAGCACCTTTTGCGGCCACTCCAGAAAGGACCAAACCTAATAAATCCACACCGAAAAGAAGTAATCTCCAAGGCATAGCCAAATCCGGATCTTCGTAATTACCGCTTATCAATTCAAAAACATCTAAACCAACCACAACCGCCCAAATAACAAATTGTGCCGATTTACCTATACCTGTAGCAATTAATATTGCATCTAACAAAATACCAATAGGACTATAAAGTGCAGATCTAATGGATCTAGCAACATATAAAATACCTTTTCCGATAATTTCGAAGGCTTTCTTCCATTCACCATCTTTTATATTTGTGTATACTTTTTTAAGACCTTCAATTGAGGTAGATGTAAAATCTTTAACTCCTTGTACCGCCTTTGCTCCCGTTTCTTTTGCATAATCTACAACATCCGTGAAAAAATTTTGTTCACTTAAAAGTTGTTTTACATATGGTTTTAAACCAATCATACTTTGATTTGACTCCGTAATTAATAGTGAATTAATTGATGTTAAAACTGATTCTTTAATTTCTTGTGGAATATTAGTCGCAACTTCAAACGAGTGCTTTAAGAAAAATTTGAAATTATCAAAATTTTCCCAAATATTACCAATTTTTGTCTTATTCTCTACGTCTATTAAATCATCGAAAAATATACAATATTTTTCATCTGGAGATAACCATTCAGCAATAACAACCGTTTCGGGTGTTTGAGGTCTTCCATACATTCCGAGAATTCGGTTTTGTTCCGATTCTGAAATTATTTGTCTTCTTTGATATACCATACTTTTTATAGTTTTTTATATAAATATCTCGATAATTTTATTTTAATGGATTTGATTTACCTCTTTTTAGTACACTACCGACAATATCACTCCATTTTGTTACCCCAATTTGATTAGCTGGACCCCTTGTTACTCCACTTTCCCATTTACCAACCGAAGGATAACCTTGACCACCCGATTGAGTACTTGACGTACCAGTTTCAGGTTGGGAGGAAGAAGGGTCTGTTTGTTCCTCCATTTCTTTCTCAGAAACTTCTTGTGATAGTATAACTTTTAATTGTCTTTCGTTAATTAGTAATTCCATAATATATAAATACTAAATAATATCTTTGAGGGACATTATTATTTTTAAAAATACGTAATTTAATGGAGTTTATAAAGACATTAATCCTCGTATATGTCGGGATTTTCTTTTGAGAACATTTTTATGTATTGACCGGCCTTAGCATTTGCCTCATTTTCTATCTCACCTCCAATATCGGGAGGTCTAACCTCTAATCTACCCTGTTCAAATTGTTTGTGGTGAACTAATTCATGTGCCACACTCCTCATGATGTCAACAAGTGCTCTGTTTTTACCATAAACCTTAACTACCTTGTTTTCTTTGGTATAATCGTAATTTGCGGTGGTTTTAAGACCATCCCTATTGCTTTTAATAACAATAGTCGGAATAGAATCCAATTCCAATTGATTCTTAACGAATTTAACAAACCCGTTTAATTTTTCCTTATTGATATCGCTTAAAAGTGCCATAGTAATAAATATCACAAAGTTTTTTCTTCGGGTAAATCGTTTTCTTTTAGATATTGTTCAATTAATTCAATAATGAAATTCTCATCAATATCCTCCAAATCCACCTCGTCAATTATTTCTGGTGAGTAGTACTTAACCTCGTCATACCCTAATTGTAAGACCCTGTAAAAAGTATCACCATCCTCATCCGTTGAAAATTCAACAGATAACCTTCTATGGTCTTCATCGTAATAGTATTCAATTATATTCATGGTAAACATTGATAATTACATTCTTTTTATTCAAAAAACAAAAAATTATTTAATCATATACAAAATACCATAAAAATTGTGTAATTTATAGTATGTTAGACTGGTATACAATTAATTATCTTTATCCTAAATCCTTTGAGAGGTTTTCTAATGTCATGTTCCCAAATGTTGGCGTGGTTAGTTTATCGACTCTTGAATTTTATGACGCTAAAAAATTATATCAATTTTTTGACAAAGAAGGTGTATATTTGAATGTTGAGATGTATAACCCACATCAATGGGTTTTTAGTGTATCACTTTCTAATGGAATAGTTTTTGGTCCAACACAAGAGTCTAAAAAAAATAGAGAAGATGTTGAATATGATGGATTTGTGGAATGTTTTAAAATAATGGATAAAATAATAAGAGATAAGACCCAATAGTATTTATATGGAGATGACAATTAATTTTTTATTACAAACAATGAGGGTTCTACACGTCGGTAATTACGATGAGGAAGAACTATCAATGGTGTATAACTTCATAACGTCTGTTACCGATGACGTATTAAATGACTATAAAGATACGTGTACAATTTTATCATATGAAAATGATTTAGAGTTATATATGGAGATTTTAGATATTTGTATTGTTATTTTTGAAGATAGGGAAGAATATGAAAAATGTCAAAAATTAAAAGATAAAAAAGAAGAAGTAATAAAAATAATAGAAAATAAAACAATTTAAATCATGAACGTATTTGGAATGTCGGAAGACGAAAAAAAGAAAATACTTGATAAACATAAGGAAGCAACTAAAAACCATTATGTTAAAGTAGATGAAACAAAAAAAGGTTTACAAAAACCAGTAGATAAGAAAGACACAAAAAAAACCTCCAAATAGGAGGTTTTTTTATTATGAAAATATATTATAGTATTCTCTCCATGTACATTTAATTAAATGGTATTTTGATGTGTCTTTTAAATACGTTATATCAAATACCTTCTCATCACTACCGATAAATTCAGATTCTATACATTCGTTTATTGTGTTGTTAAAATTAAATAATAAATCATTAACTAAATTTGATGGTACAAAAAATGCTGTACCTTGAATATTTCTAACCTGCGATAAAGAATGCCATTGATTATCATGTACACCAAATGGGTCATTATGACTAAAAAATGTTATTTTGTTATTATCTAAATTATTTATTTTTTCAATGTTTGGCCAAACCTTACCTTGATAAACTTCAACAGGTTCTCTTAAACCTCCCGCGTCTGCCCAAATAACAAAGTCGTTATCAAAATATCCATTATCAACACAATGTTTAATCCAATAAACTTTATTGAACATGATAACATTGTATAATGGTTTATCCATCTCAGGTACATCAAAATGTGCTTTTTGTAGAAACACATCCGAAAACATTAAATCATTTAATTTTTGATTATAGAGTTTATATCCTTCCAATTCCTCTAATTCTTGAATAACAATAATAGTTTTTTCTAAATTAACATCATATTTTCTTCTATAACTTTCAATTTCATCTTTGAATTTTTGTTGCGTGTATATTACAAGATTGGAATCTAAGGATAATGTTCGTTCCATCCAATGAATGTATCCACCATATGATTGTGTGAATTTTTCCCATTTATCTCTACCAATGTCGTAAAGTGCGGTAACAATTACCGGGTTGTTTATAGCCATTCCCATGTTATTTTAACGTTTTTATGATATATGTTAACCTCATTAACATCAAATAATAATGATGTATTATCAGGTTGTATTATTGTATTTAATTTCATTCCATGATAATTTAACATGGTTGGTACAAATCCTTCGTGATATGCGTGAAATTGATTTTCGTTATCTGTTAATAGTTGTTTTAATGCTCTGTTCGAAAATCTTGTAGTTGGAAAGAAGGAACCGAAATATTCCGTTACCTCATTTGGCATCACAGCCCCATGACCAGGAAACCTATAAAACCATTGGTCATTTGAAAACATTCTACTATCTGTTGTATGTATATTCGGTTGCGATAATGCCCCTTTATTTTTAAAACAAAAATAAGCTAAAAAATCTGAATCGTCTTTATCGACACCATCAAAAAATTTAGACCAATTGTCCATTCTAATATCATCATCAAAAAACCAATAGTAATCGTAATCTGGATTGAATATGTAGAAATTTAACATCCTTAGATGTGCATAAAACCACGCTATGTTTCTTCTACCTAAACAATTCCAATAATTAGTGGTGCTCGGTTCAGTATTAAAATTTAAATTTGTTTTTAAATCATTTTCATCAAATGTAAATCCAATATCAAAAGATTTATCTTTTGTGTTATCTGAAATAAATAAAAATTCTTTACCACTATCTTTAAAATTATCCCAATGTTGGTGATAATGTGGGTACATTTCAGGTGTCGTACAAACACAATATACGTTATTCATATTCTTTAATTAAAATTTCATGCCATTCAGGTACTCTATTAAATTGATGTACGATGTCAAATAGTTTATCGTCTCCGGTATATACTTTACCACCAATAAATTTTGGTACGCCATATCTAGACTCTAAATTTCTCCTTAAACCCCAAGACTCAAAGAATTGTGTTGGTCCAGATGATTGACAATGCATTGCCCATCCTTCATCTAAACTAAAAACTTTTAATTTATCAACCATTCCTTTCGCCATCATGATTATTAATGCCGCTTGGTCCCTAACATTGTGACCATTAACCGCATATTCACACATTAAGTGCATTTTCTCAAATAAATGCATCAATGACTCTCTTTTACCCCCAATAACACCCGAACATGTAATTTCATTATTAATACAACATTCAATTTCACCAGGAAAACATCTATTAATAACATCAGTATTCCATGGCTCCTCTCTTAACATAATACCTTCATTACTAACAAATAAATCGTAATTATCTAAATCAAATTTATCAAATGGATTTGATTGAAATAAAACGTCAAAAACATCTGTTGATAAGAAAACATCGATATCACTTGTTTTTAAAAATTGTGATATGTGAAATAATCTTTTATTATTTATGTACCACGGGTCACCGACATCTGCAACATGATATGTGATATTTAATTCTTCACAAACCCTAATATCTTCTTCATCTGCGTTCGCAGCAATCAATATAACTTCTCCATCGGAATGTTTTCTAAAACTTTCCGACCACACTTTAATTTTACTCTTATGTTCTTTTATTTTATTGGATATTCCAATTAGTGCTGTTTTCATATTAACAATTTAATCTACTTTCTTCTAATTCATTATTGAAATTTAAAATAGTTGGCCAAAGGTACTCAATTAAATAATTTGTGTGACTTATCACTTGATTTGGTATTGAGTCCTTTATTTTTTGGTACGATTCCTTTTCTCTCATTAATATTAATTCTTTAGATACAATACATTGTGCGGAATTAATAAACATTAATGGTAACTCGTATTTAATCCCTATACTATCGGCATAATCTATAGTTTCTTTAACTATGTGATCAACACTCCTAATATAAGATATACCTAATGGGTGAAATTTTTTAGTAAAGTCAAACTCGTTAACTTTTTGGATAAATCTCGGACAATGATAAAATGGATTATCTTGACTAAAACAAACATAATCAGGTAGACTATCATAATTGTCAATAATATACTTTAAATAAACTATAGTATCAAATCCAACATTAGGTAAATTTATCTCATATAAATCAACTTCATTTGGATTTTTATTATAAACAATAACTTTGTGTTTAATATTTGATATCCAAGTTAAATCCTCTTTAAAGTGGCAAATAACAACCGTTAATTCCATTATACCAATTCCGTTTTTGAAAATAATACATCGTGTTGAATTAAAATTGAATGGTTCTCTGGATGGTGAATATCTGACACGATTTTATGGTGTGGGTAACCAATAGAGGACATAAATTCTTTTAATTCGTCAAACATCGGAGCACCTAAATTGTATGGGTAAACCGAAGCTTCTAATAAAAATATCTTTGCTCTTTTACACATTTCCAATCCACCTTTTATAATGTCCATCTCTGACCCCTGACTATCTATTTTAATAAAATCAAACGTAACCTCGTTTTTAAAAATTTCATCTAACGTTGATGTTTTAATTTGTTCGGTTAATAACTTATCGTCACTATAATAGTTTGTGTTTTCTCTATATAAAGAATCACCAGTATTAAATGCATTATATGTTGTTTTATAAACAATGGTGTCTTTAACTTCGTTGCTTAAATAAACAATTTTATAATCAATTCCTGAATTACCAATATAATGTTCAGTAATATGATTACCATCTATCATGTAATAATACGCTTCAGGGTAAAATTGTTTACAACCAAATGTAAACGTACCAGCATGTGCTCCAACATCTAATACCGACTTAATATCTAAGTTATTATTAATTAAAATTTTAAAATCCATAAGTTATAATTTATTTTCTATTTTATCTAACCAACCTTTACTTGAAGAATGTGGCCACACAATCCATTTTGCAGGTTTTTTTATTGTATCAAACGTTCTCCATATTTTAATAAATTCATCCGAGTCGTTTAACATATTATTTATTTCGTCCGACAGAATGTCTTTTCTATTTAATGGTTGATTCTTTTCATCCTCAAAAATCACCGCCCAAAAATCATAATCAGTTTCGGTAAACGACCCTTTATGTACATCAATACAATGTTTGAATATTTTCAAAAAAGATTCTTCAAATTCAACACCATATAAAGGTGGATTCGGTGCTAAGTTGTTGTCTAATGTATATTTTTGAACTGCTCTCTTTTTAAATGAAATTCCGGCATATCTTTCGTAATCTTCTATTGTTCTTACATTACCAAAATCATAAATTCCAAAATCAATATCTTTATTTAACCCATCCATTTCAAAAAGTTTACGATTTCTTAAATGTGAGTTTGAATTTTTATCACCCCATGTTTTATCATCGTCCCATTGTTTTGTTCTACCTTTACGTGTATACTCGTGCCATGCAATAATTTTATGTGGATGAAACAAATCATAACCCCATGTATATGCTCTTACTGCTATTGATATTTCTTCTCCATGAAAGTAATATTCAGGATCGTGTGGTACTTCTTTAACAAAACTACCCTCAGCAAATGCAAAATGTGCAGAATAAAATCTTGCAGGTACAGGTTCCGATAATTCTTTAAAATTATCTATTCCAGCAGGTAAGAAAAATACCGCACCTTCAGGAATAAATCTATCAAAGTTCATTTTCCACGGAACATTAACTCTACCTTCTGGATCATTTTCGGGGTCGTATGATGAAATGTATGATGTAAGTAATGGTTTTTCAATTCCCTTATCTTTTAATTGATTAAACATACCAATAAGTTCCTCATCCCAATTTTCAATAAATCTATGATGAGAATCTAATTGTAATGTGTATTGTTCATCTGTGTAATTTTGTTGTAGTCTATTTCTAGCCCAACAAGCTCCTTTTGAATCTCTATAATCAATATCTATGATTTTAAAACGACTATCATTTGTATATTCACCAAGTGTGTCCCACTCGTCATCAACAGAATGTTGCCAAGCAATTGAAAATACTAAATTTTCGGGATATTTTGATTTTGAAATACAATCGTTTAATGTTGTTAATAATTGTGGATCTCTATAAGATGCAATTTGTATGAAAATTTTCTGATTACCCATTAAAAGTTAATTATACAATAATATAATAAAAAAATATTGGTTTTTCAACAAATGCATAAAAAAAGGTTAGAAATCTAACCTTTTTTCTTCTCATCTACTTGTTGTGAGTAAGTTGATTTTTTATGTTGTCTAATTTTATCCTTTAATTGGATTAATAGTTTTTGTGCATTTGATAAATTAATAGAAATACTATTAACTCTTGCACCCGATAGTGTTTTTAAACCATTTGGTATCGAATCTTCTAATTTTCTAAGTTCTTTAATCGTTTCACCCAAAGAATTTTGTAGTTCTTCAACTTTATACTGAACTCTATTAAAATCGTCTCTTTTAACTTTTGACGTTTCTTCACTTAAGAGTTCTTGAACCATATTTTTTACAATTTCTTCAGAAATTAATGATTTATTGTCCATAGGTACTATACTTCAAATTCTTTTTCTTCCTTATCTGTTAATTCTCCGTCTTTCATCATCCCTTCTTTAATATAAGTTCTAATAAGTTTAGAAACACTTATACTTTTGTGTTTAGCAACCTTATCTATTTCCTTATAATAGGCTGGAACTACTCTAAATGTTAGCATTTTAATAAATTGCTTGTGTTTTGGTTGATCCGAAGTAAAACCTTCCTTTTCGTCTAAATCTTCTATGTTCATGTGAATATGTTTTTATATAAATATTTTGTATTACAAATAAAAACCACTATATTAGTAAAAAACCAAAATATATGTCAGAAAATAAAGAATTACCAATCGACCCGATTAAAATGTGTGAGGAAAAGTATCCCGAAACCACCAAAGAATTCAAAAAAATCCTAAAAGAACAGTATGAGATATTCTGCAGGAAACAATTAAACTATGGACCCGATAATATCTCCGTAGGAACCCGTTTAGAGACCCCTGATGAGCTTAAATTGTCTCAGACAGGACTATGGTTCAGAATGAACGATAAGATACAGAGACTAAAGCAATTGGTGTTATTGGGTAGACCAGATACCGTTGGTGAATCTGTTGAAGATACATATCAGGATTTATCCGTATATAATATCATCGCGCAAATCGTTATTAGAGGTAAATGGGCAAAATAAAATTGACAATTTATAATTTTTAAACTCAATTTTAACCTATTTATTAAAAAACGAAAGAACCATGAAAGTTAATGTAAATCACCCATCTTTTATTTCATTTTTAGAGAATGTAACTGAAAACATCCTATCAACGATATCAGTTAATAACTATTTTTCATTACCTCAGGAAAATAAGATGGGTGTTTTATACATGGTTTTTAAATTAATGAAAAATTCCGTTAAATCGAGAGCAAAATTGACTGACTTGGAGTTAATAAGTTTTGTTACCGTTTTATGGAAAAAAAATGAAGAATCTGAAAACTACGAGTTTGCCGCAATATTAAAAGATATTTTAGATAATTTCGATACGGTTAATGAATTCACCAATACACCACCTAAAAGGACAGCCAGAACGATAAAAACCGATAAGACTAACAATGGCTAGGACTATCGACAATCAGACTAAAAAAAAGTATGCAATTTTAGCGTTAAGATGGTGTGAGGAGTATTTTGGTCTATGTGATAGAAAGAGAAGAAGATTACTTTTTAGATTTAGTGATAGAAAACGAAAAATGAATAATTTTGATATTTTTGGTAACTATTGTTTTTATCGAAATGAAATTATAATTTACTTACCCAACAACAATACAATATACGATTTGGTTGCAACCGTCATTCACGAATACACACATTACCTACAAGTTCGTAGAAAATATAGAGAATATGAATTATCTAGATATTATTCTCAAAATCCAATGGAAAGACAGGCTAAACGTAATGAAGACAAATATACTAAAATTTGTTTAAAACAGATTAAATCTAATCTATAACAATTTCAGCTTCCTCAATTTCTCTCATAAACAATAACGTATCGTCGTTGTTTATTCTATTTCTTACAACCATATCACACATCCAAAAATTCTTTAAATCTGTAATTGACCCTTCTTTTACTTGTGAGTTTTTTACTTTTCGATAAACCCAATATAGTTTATCTTGATAATTTACTAATTCTTTGTTTAACATAATTTACTTGTGGCTACTTGGTTGACACAACATCCCCAACTCACTCCATTTGAATTTTGGTCTTTCATTTAATAATACAAAACATTTCCACACTTTCTGTTTTTCAAAATAAATGTGTTTTTCCATGTGAGACGGTATTGCTGCGTTGGTGGGTACTCTTTTAGGTACTTTATCAAAAAATACTTTAATTGTAATTGTTAAATTCTCATTGTCGTCCCATTTTCTTTCCTGCTCTTCTAACAATCTCCACTCACCTCTATTTTGATACTGGTCTTGCATCATACAATTCAAATACGAAAATGTTTGTTTAAGGTTTTCCATATTATCTGAAAATGACGCCGCGGGAGCTAAATGACCTTTATCGTATATATTTGATTTATAATCCTCAACATCCGAAGTTTTGATACCTTTTTCAATATAGAAATCCATACTACCTCTATTAACATTTGTTGGTCTATTGGTTGATTTGTATTTTAACCATAATGGAGATTCTAATTTTTGTGAATACAATACTTCAAATATTTGATTCTTAACTCTTATAGTGTCTTGTGAAAATGAACTTAAACTAATTAGAATAAGTCCAAATAAAAATAACCCTTTTTTCATATATGATATTTGTTTATATAGTTAAATATGTCCACTGCAGTGTTTGTATACACATCAAACTCAATAAACGGAATGTCATTTGTAATTAATTTTTGTTTAATCTCCTCGTCAATTTCTTTAGATTCTGTTAAATCTTGAAATCTACCATTTTGATTATAAGTCTCATCGTTTCTTTTAAGAAACACATTTAAATTATTGTATTTTTTGAATAGACTCAGAATAAATGCGTCATATGTCTCGTCATAGAACATCGCAGGATATTCAGGTTTATCGTTATATCTATCTTTGTAAATCAAACCCAATATGATTGGTGAATCAACAATGATGTATTTTACCTTACCATATAATCTACTAATGTTTCTATGTTGATTTGCGGTAATATAGAATTGGTCCTTAATTGCAGAATAGTTTTCCTCCCAAGCCACAATTTTAGGAAATTCAAAAGTCAATTCAACATCCATATGATGTTTCTTCATTTCGGTAAATAAACCTGAGGATTGGGTAGATTTACCAATACCAGGACCACCAAAAAAATTAATAATTAAACTCATAAATCAAATATACATAAAAAAAGGGAGTTTGTAAAATCTCCCATATATTAATTTAGTAAGTTTATTTTGTCCCCCGACAACAAAAATAAATAAACTATAATATAAAAAAAGACCATAAAATACGATGACTATTTGTCAGTTTAAAATTAATTTCGGTTTATTATGGGGTAAACGTAATAAAATTTAAAACTTTATTTTTAATATAACTATTTATTGAATTATCACTATGGAACAACACACAATAGAATTGATTGGAATGGTCTTAGTGGCCGTAATTACAGCATTAGTCGGTCCCGCGGTACTCGAATATGTAAAAGTTAAATTATCTAAACCAATATCGAAAGAC
>Ga0181356_1000533_pt1 | contig 16558 bp, 21 predicted proteins | sample Fa13VDMM110SN_FD_130104 | JGI IMG/M metagenome (GOLD analysis project Ga0181356, IMG submission 130104) | Freshwater viral communities from Lake Michigan, USA - Fa13.VD.MM110.S.N | ecosystem: Environmental > Aquatic > Freshwater > Lake | place: USA: Michigan | collected 2013-09-24 | reverse complement strand
TTCCTCGCCTCATTATGCAAAAGATTACCAAACACATTAGTCGTATACAAGATGACTTTACTCCTGAACAACTGACTGTGGGTAGGAACGTAAGTGACTATTTGAAAAGAATTGGGGTATACGGCTCAGACGGACTCATCAATAAATGAAACCAACTATTCCTAAAAGAGAGTTAAAGGTTTTAATCAAACGGTTTCTGTCTGATAATGACCGTGGCATCTCACAAGAGTTATTTGCTGATCTGTGTGGTATTACCCGTAATCATTTACTCGATGTCTTTATTTATAAGACCGAACCGTTAACAGAGTATGTCCAAAGACGAGTCAGTAAAGGTTATTATCATTGGTTAGATGGTGAAGTAGCAATCATGGCGAACCGAGATAACACCCGTTTTCTGGAGTTTCGCAAAGAAGCCCAACCAATTATGCAAAAAGATACCCGTTTAGTCATGAAAAATGGCAAGATTGGTATACAAATCGGTATTAAAAACAAGTATGATTACAGTATTAAACCATTAGATGAACAGTAAAAGGGGAAAATGATGCCAGTTCTAAAGGATTTTAAATGCGATCACCACGGTTATTTTGAAAGCCGTCAACCGAAATGCCCAATGAAAGGCTGCACCCATGAAGTTTTCCAAGTTCACCTCCAAGCTCCTGGGCTGGTTTCGGCAAAAACCAAGTTTACCGACAAGTCCTCCAAGCAACTTGCCATTGAATTCGGAATGTCAAATATTAAATCCGCACGAGAGGGTGAGAATCAAGCAGGGTATCTCACCAGAAACAACAAGTTTACCGAAAAAGAGTATGCCAATGCCGAAAAATTCGCCACACGTAAACGGGGTAACAAAGACCAACTCAAGAAACCGCCCACCCCCGAAGCTCCGCAAGAACCCAGAGCAGGGGATAACGCCATCTGGGGTGGTGCGTTCCAAGGAATGAATATGCAAAGTATCTTGGCTGGCAGATATAGTCAGTCCATAAAAGGTGAGTCCGCAGGGTTGACACCAAGCCAAGCAGGGATTACAGTAGGACCACGGGCTGATCCAAGCTCAAGTTTACGTGATCCCGATAACTTACAGATTAAACGATGAGAATACCTACGAATCATGCTGATCGAGAAGATTTTTATCTTGATCTCATGGAAAAATGCTCAGTCTCAATGGCAACCCGTAAGGCAGATTACACTTCCTTGCGCTCTTACTACTTATTTGGCAGTTCGCCTGAACAGCCTCCTGCCTACTTTAATAAAATCCATCCGCATTTAGATCAGCTCACTAGCTTCTTGTATTCTGCCGAGACTACTCGGTTTTCTATTTCGCTCGGAGCTGCTGTACCTGAAGAAGAACAGTTTAAAACACCGATACTCACTCAAGCTCTGAATGATGAATGGCTTAATTCTAATGCCGATCAAATCTTTTCTTTAGCAATGACCTGGGCGTTAGTCTACAACACCACCTTTATTAAACTGGTTTATAACCGTGGCATTGTGCCATATATGATTGATCCGTCAAGCATGGGTGTACTACGTGAAGATATACCGTATACAGATCGGCAAGAAGCACTTTTACAAGTCTATTACATTACTAAATCTGAACTGTATGCCCGTTTGTACTCGCATCCACAACGAGAATCCATTATTAAACGAGTCATTGCTAGTGTAAAACTGAGTGATGATGATATGCCTAATGCGGTAAACCGTATTGTCATGAGTCAATCAGGCGCAACCATTTATGGTAACGTCAATTTGGACTTAGGTGGCGTTAATCGCTATGCACCCCAAGTTGCTGAAGATACGATTGAGATGCGAGAGTTATGGGTATGGAATGATGATACCCAAGACTACCAAGTTGTGACGATTGCCTCACCTGATATTATTTTATATGATCGCCCAGGCGAGAGTATGTTCTTAAAGGGTGAATGTCCATTTGTACAACTGTGTCCGAACCCACAATACGATTACTTGTGGGGTCAAAGTGAATGCCAGAAATTAGTGCAGTTACAAGAGTTGCGTAATCAACGCATGATAGAAATTTTAGATTTACTCAGTAAACAAGTCTCACCTCCAACGGTGTATAGCGGTGTTTCAGGAATTGTTGATGAAAAGTTTATGGCACTTAACCGTGCTGGTACGTACATTGCCTCAGATATGCCAGGCGCACGGGTTGATCGTTTATCACCACAAATGCCACCTGATTTATTTGAAGTAATCCATGAAGTTGATGCCATGTTCTCGGAAGTGTCGGGAATTAGCAACGTTTTATCAGGTAGAGGTGAATCTGGCGTAAGAAGTCAGGGTCATGCCTCACAATTAGCCCGTTTAGGTTCAAGTCGAGCCAAGAAACGTGCCTTGATTGTTGAAGATAGCTTGGAAAAGGTCGCAACCTTATATTTAAAGCTAATGCAGTCGTATGATGACACGCATTTGACCGATGAGAACGGTTTACGCTTTATTCCAAGACAATTTACCAATGATTTTGTTGTAAAAGTAGATGCACACAGTAATTCTCCCATTTTTACGGAAGATTTGAAGCAAATGGCTTTTAATCTGTTTAAAGTAGGCGCAATTGACCGAGAATCCTTGCTTGATTTGGTTGAACCACCTATGAAACAATTATTGAAAGAAAAGCTAGCAAAAAGAGAAAAAATGGAACAAAATCTACCAAGAGAGAATCCCAGAGAAAAAACAACCAAGAAAGAACCAGAGGTCGGATAATGGAATATGCAAAACCAGTACAACCAACAGCAGCAATGCCTCGTGTGACTACAGGCAACTTAGACACTAAAACAGATGTACCTAATTTGCAATATCGGGTACAAGGTATGCAATCAAATGACCGTAACCCAAGTATGCGGAGTTATGGCAGAATGACTAGGGGATAGTTAAAAAGGAGAAGCGTATGTACGGCAAAATGATGATGAAGCGTAGTCGGAAAACTAGGCGTTAATAGTTTCCCGTGAGAAGGAAAAAGGCAAGCAATTGCCAGTTACATCTCCCACGGGGGTTGGGAGAATTAAATAAGACCCCCACTTGACATTTTTGTAAAACTGAGTAACCTATGTACAACTTGAAGGGAATGTTATGAGTGTGCCATCAGATGAAATGATGAAAATGATTGCTAGTCAAAGAGACAAAGCAAGTCCAAAAGGCGCACCTGCGTTACCTGCTGATGAAAACAATGTTATTTCTGATACATCCATGCCACCGATGGGCGCGCCAATGAGTACGCCTGAACCGAAGATGGGTAATCGTGAAGCAGCGATGATTAATTTATCCATGGCAATGGATTTGCTAGAGCAGAGTTTGCCAGCAATCGGTAGTGAGACACCTGAAGGACAAAAGATTTTAGGCGCACTACGTACCATGACTTCAATCATTGGTCAGAAAAAAGGCAAAGTCAACGAATTGCAACCAACTGAAATTATGCAGTTACTACAAACCTTACCTCAAGCTGGTGGTGCTACACCTGAAGGTAATGCAATGAAGCAAGCACCGATGATTCCTGGTATGTCACCAATGGGTATGCCTCCTCCACCTCCAGGTGGAATGCCTCCAATGGGCGATGTATCGCCACCACCACCACCTATGTAAAGGATTGAACCATGGACTTATTTAAACCAAGAGGCGCATCAGCACCACGTAGACCAACTGATAACAATCAGAAAAATGGTCAAGTTATTAACACACCACGTTATTCAGAATTTGGTGGATTGGATTCTGCTCGTAAGGCAGGAAACAAGAATCTAATGACTATGTCACAACCAGGCGACACCAAGAAAGTTATTTAATTAAATAGGGGATAAAAATGAGTTTAGAAGATATTTCATTAGAACAGCGTGATGAGTTAGCACTCTTAGCCAAACAATTGGCTGAGAATCCATCTACACGCAAAGATTTCTTACGCATGACTAAAAAAGTCAAGCCTGATCTACCAATTCCTGAACTGGAAATGCAAGATTACACAGAAAAAAAGATGTCCGACATGGAAAACCGTTTGTTGGTATCTGAAAATAAATTACGTGAAAAAGATGCTCGTGAAGAATTGAACAGACGTAGACAATCATTGATTACTAAAGGGTTAGCTCGTGATGATGCCGATGTTGAGCAGATTGAAAAGATCATGCTTTCAAAGAACATTAGCAATCACGAAACAGCAGCCGAGTATTTTGATTGGATGAAACAAGCAGCCGAACCTACACCGAGTGGTTATAATCCAAGTGCAATTAGCAAGTTTGACTTGTCTAAGTATTGGAAGAACCCACAGATGGGTGCAAGAGATGAAGCAGCACAAGCCTTAAAAGATATACGTAACGTTGGCAGAAAAGCCATTGGTATTTAAGTTTTATTGCAGTACAAGGGGATATTTTTAATTTTGTTTGGAGATAAACTATGCCTATAGGCGGCGGTATTCTTCCAGCGTCAGGTACATCGCAATACAATGAGTTAACCTATGTTACTCGTAGAGCCTTTATCCCCAAGCTGGTTGTTCAACTTTATAACAGCACACCCTTGATGGCTGCTTTGATTGCTAACAGTCAATCCGCATCTGGTGGTGTATCCCAAGTAACAGTCCCAGTACAGGGCGCACAGTTTGTTAATGCCCAATGGTCTGACTATAGTGGTTCGTTTACACAACCGTCAGTTCAGCAAGGTGCTTTCAACGCTGAGTTCAATCTCAAGTTAATGATAGCTCCAGTTCCGTTCCTCGGAATGGAAGGTGCAGTACAGCAAGACTATGCCATTATTCCATTGATCGAAGCTCGTATGAACGATGCGACCAACGTAATGATGGATGCAATGGCTACTGCTTTGTACACTAACTATACCAACACACAACAGTTCATCGGTTTACCTGGTGCTATTGATGATGGTACAAACATGACTACCTACGGTAACATTAACCGTACCACCTTTACTTGGTGGAAGTCAAAAGTGTACGCTGCTGGTTCTGTCAATCCAACCAGACAAAACATCCTACAATACATTTCTGGTACTGTGAAGAACGGTGCTGAAGTGCCAACGTTTGGTGTTTGTGGTTTTGGTACATGGACATTACTAGCACAAGATTATGTTGGTCAAGAACAGTACGTTATTACCCCAGGAAACGGTTTTGATGGCGATGCAAATGGTCCATCTGCTGCTTTTAGGGCTTTAATGGTTGCTGGTGTTCCTATTTATCCTGATCCGTACTGCCCAGAAGGTACTGTGTATTTTATTAACAGTAACTACATGAGTTTGTACATCCACGATCAAGGTTCGTTTGTGTTTACTGGCTTTGAGTCTACACTTCCTAACTGGCAGATCGGTTATGTTGGCGCAGTTTTAATGATTGCCGAATTGGTAAGCGTTAAACCTAAGTCAATGACACGGGTTTCAGGTTATAACTCTATTTCTTTATAAGGAGAAAAAACCATGTCACTCAGCACAAATAAAATCCTTGTTTCACAAACATTCACCAATACGCCAAGTTCGTTTTTACAACCTGTAATTATTACTAGTATTGGTATTGGTAACTTAACAACCATGAACGCTGGTGTGTCATCGGCACAGTTTGTACCTGCTGGTGTATATATTATGCCTTACTCGACAACTTCAAACGTGTCGATTGAGGTAAATACATACCAAAATGCAACTGGCGTAGCAGTTAATAACTGGGTAGCGTATGTAGCTGTTAACACAGGCGGTACAACAATCTTGTCTGATGGTTGGAACGTTCGTGCTAATGCCTCTACAGCCACGCAATCATTAACTCTCTATACTTCAAACGGTGGCAATGCTGTTATTGGCACTTACAACGTTTAAGGAGAGAGATTATGGCAAACCCAAATAAGGTCGGTAATGCAACTTTAGATAGTTTTGGTTATGGTCGAGTTGGTTTTGTTCGTGGTGCGAGTTTAGCAACAGCAGGTCTAAGTGCTGTAACCATCCCTTTAAATAGTGGTGGTTTAACTAATGGCGGTGCAGTTGCTAATTCTGGTAGTGTGATTATTCGTCAAATTGTTATAAGTGATCCAAATGCAAGCGCAGCAACGGCAAACATTTCTATTTCTGTACGTTCAACGGGTAATGTAACTTCTCCTAACGTAGTTGTATCGAATGTAATAACGACACAATTAACAGGCGTGGGAACATTTATTACACTTAACATTGCTGAACCGTATTTAACCAATACCGCAGTAAGTGGTGCTACGACTTCTGCTTTATTTTTAAATGTAAATACAGCCGTAGCAGCAACCTGTGATATATCAGTTTTTGGAAACGTAGTGAGTTTCTAATGACTGTGATTTATGTTACAAACCGATCTAACAAGAAACTGAAAGATGGGCTTGGTGGTGTTTTTTATACTTTTTCAAAAGACACTACTGTAGAGATTCCTGAAGAAGTGGCTCGTCATGTATTCGGTTATGGTAGCGAAGATAAAGAAGTTTACTTGGCTAGGTTGGGCTGGTGTCTTACTTCTAACGATTTAGAGGCTGCTTTAGCTATTCTTGATCAATGGGAGATTAGTACTCAACCGCCAAAAAAAGACCAATCGTTATCCCCGTTGGTGGAAAAAGTACCCCTACCTGCTAAAAGGCAGGTTCGGGGAAACATCCTTAAAATAGCGTCATAAATGATGGAAATTAAATGGCAACTTTGTCAAGTTACCTCACCGCAGTACGTAGATTGTTACATGATGCTAATGCCAATTTTTATACGGATCAGCAACTAACTGACAACATCAATTCTGCTCGTGAGCGTGTAGTAAGAGATACTGGCGCATTGCGAGAAATCGTTGTTGCTCAAGTGCCATGTCAAGTCGCACCTAGCGCAACCATTAATTCTGTCACGCCAGCGTTTCCTACCCAATGGTTAGCAAGTACTGTTGTGACTGCAAACTCTTTTGTATTTAGTAATATTTTTATATACCAGTACATGACAAGTGGTACGTCATCAACAACTGCGCCTCCGTACCCAGGCAATAGCAGTTCTAATTACGATAATTACCCACCAAGTACAGCATTTGCTGATGGTACAGCTACTTTACAGTATGTTGGTAATTGTGAGAACATTTCGTATGAAGCTTTAACTAATCTCATGGGAACAAGCCCATTATCACCAAGTTCAGGTAATACAGTTTTAGATATTGTAAATATTAATTTATATTGGGGAAATTCACGTTTACCCATGAATTATTTTGCTTGGTCAGACTTTAGTGCCAGATTGCGTTTTTGGCAAAATTATATTGGTCAACCTTTAGCATTTAGCGTTTATGGTCAAAGTACTATTTATATTGGACCAGTTCCAGATCAAATTTATCAAGTAGAAATAGATTGCGTATTGTTGCCAAATGCGTTGAATTTATCAACACCAACTATTAATGATGCAATTAATGAACCGTATAGCGCAGCAGTACCGTTTTATTCGGCTTATTTAGCTAAATTCTACGAACAAAGTTTTGGTGAGTCTGAGATTTTTAAACAAGAGTATCTCAAGCAAATCAACAGTATTATCAATTCTGTATACACAAGGCGTTTGCCAAGTGTTTATTCTTCTCCATATTAATTATGGCAGCAGCAGAACAACGCAAGTCCTATCAAGTTGTCAAACAATTTACAGGACTAAACACCAAAGCTAATCGCACCTCAATTGATGAAAAAGAGTTGTATTGGTTAGAAAATGTTCAACCTATTGGTTTTGGTAATCTAAAGATTATTCCTAACTATAGTGTGGTTTATAGTGGTAATACGGCTGTTACTTTTGCCAGTCCAACCTATTTAAATTCAATTAATTTAGGAATTACAGATTATGTAATTTCTTTTAATGCCAATGGTAGCGCACAGTATTACAACGTGATTGATAGTTCTACAGGAACAATTGCATCGGCTAATACGTTTACTGGTTCTGGGGTGCAAGTAGCACAATGGAATAACGAATACATGATGATTATTGACCCAAATAAAGGGTTATTTTCATGGGATGGTACACATTTAACAGAAATTGGCTCAATTGGTGTAGTTGCTATTAGCAATGGCGGTTCTGGTTACAATGTTTCACCTTCTGTAGTCATTTCTGCACCTAATAATACCAATGGCGTACAAGCCAATGCCACATCTTTCTTAACCACAGGTGGTAATAGTGTTTCATTTATTGCACTTACTAACGCTGGTACAGGCTATAACACCACACCAACCGTTACGATTACGAGTGCCAATGGTGCTGGTAATAATGCAACGGCAGTAGCTAGTTTACTCAATTTTAAAACAGGCACAGTAACCATTAATGTGATTACTGGTGGAGCTGGTTACACGAGCGCACCGACAGTAAATATTAGTGGTGGTGGAGGCGCAGGCGCAGCAGGTACAGCTATTGTTTTAGGTAATATTGTCACGCAAGTGGTCATGACCAACTTTGGTAGTGGCTATACTAACTCAGCTAACCTAGTAGTTTCCCTAAGTGGTGGTGGATTTACCAACGCAGCGACTATTACTGCCACAATAAATAATACAACTAATACTGCTATTGCTACCTTTAGTGGGAGATTGTGGATAGCGCAAGGTAGAACTATTTACTATAGCGCAGCAGGTTCTTATTCAGATTTTACAAGTGTATCGGCTGGTTTTTTAACATTAACCGATTCAACCCTACACGGTAACATTACCCAATTACTTTCTGCCAATAACTTTTTGTACATCTTTGGTGATGATTCTATCAACGTATTCTCTGATGTGCGAGTACAAACTGATGGTACAACCTTATTTACCAATACTAACGTTTCTGCATCGGTAGGCTCTAAACGACAACATACGATTTTTCCATACTTTCGTTCTGTGCTATTTATGAACGATTACGGAATGTACGCTTTAGTCGGATCAACCACCAGTAAACTGTCTGATAGCTTAGATGGCTTGTTTCCAAACATTGACTTTACAAACCCTGTCTACGCTGGTCAAGTTTTGGTAAATAACATTCTTTGTGCGTGTTTTAACTTTAGATACTATGATGCAATATTTACTAATAGTACTCGGTATATCCAGGCAGTATTCTTTGAGAAAAAATGGTTTTTAACTAGTCAAGGTGATACTTTAAGTTATATTGCCTCGGTGACTGTTGGTGGCAAGATTACCATTTATGGCACACAAGGCAATAGTCTGGTCAAATTGTATAATGATGGTGCAAATACAATTACTAGCAGAATACAGACTGCTTTGATGCCAATGGGTGATCCCATACGCACAAAACAAGCATTAAAATTAGCCATAGAAGCAACAAATAGCAACAATACGATTGATTTAACTGCTACCATAGATAGTGAAGTGAGTCAAAATCCAATTAACGTATTAACCAGTTTAATTGATTGGACTAACAATAATTTTACAGTTATTTTGTGGACAAACAACAGTAACGCAACAATTGGTTGGGATACCGTAGGTTATCAATTATTTAAATCAGATGCTTCCCAATATGGCAAGTATTTAGGTTGCACAGTAACATCAAATAGCGCAGGTTTTGTTTATAACGGATTTGAATTTGAACATGAATTGAGAGTGAGGTTCTAATATGACTGTCCCATTTACCTTTGGCACGGCAACAACATCTATACCCTTATCAAACTTAGATAGTAATTTTAATACACCCATTACCTTGGGTAATACATCTATCTACTTAGGGAATACCACTACTACTATTGGTAATCTAACATTAACTAACGCTACGATTAGTAGCGGTAATGTAACTATAAGTAATATTACTGTTACTACAGCAAATGTAACTACTGCAAATGTAGCAACATTATCTGTAACAGGAACAGCAACTATTGCTACGGCTAACATTACCACAGGAAATATTACCACATTAACTTCAACATCTATTACAGATTCAGGATTAACAAGTGGTCGAGTAACATTTGCAGGTGCTAGTGGATTATTAACAGACTCAGCCAACCTTTTATACTCAGGTACTGACTTAACTGTTTATGGTCTTACTGTTGGTCGTGGTGCAGGTGCTGTGTCTACTAATACTGCGGTAGGTGCTAGTGCTATGACGGGGTCTGGTGGTGAAAACACGGGTATTGGCAGTTCGGCTCTTGGCGCAAATACAACTGGCGTTCAAAATGTGGCAGTAGGTCGATTGGCTTTGCAACAATCTACAACAACTCAAAATAGCGTTGCTGTTGGCTATGCGGCTTTACAGACTTCTAGCACAGGAAGTTACAACACCGCTTTAGGTGCATTAGCATTAAATGCAAACACCACCGCCTCTTTTAACACGGCTGTAGGCTATCAAGCAGGATATAGTAATACTACAGGCACTAACAATGCCGCTTTTGGTCGAATTGCTTTATATAGCAACACTACTGGAGCCACAAATACAGCAGTAGGCTCACAGTCTTTATATAGCAACACCACCTCAGACCATAATGTGGCGGTTGGTACTTCTGCTTTATATGCAAATACTGCCGCAGAAAATACAGCCGTTGGCTCATCAGCAATGGAGACAAACACAACAGGTAATGCCCAAACTGCTGTAGGGTATAGGGCGCTGTATGCAAACACTACAGGTGTAGAAAACACAGCCGTTGGAAGAACTGCTTTAAATAGTAATACAACAGGAAATTACAATTCAGGAACTGGGCGAGGAGCATTACAGGCTAATACTACAGGGGCAAGTAATACTGCTGACGGTGCTTTTGCTTTATTCTCAAACACCACAGGCATTAATAATTCTGCCGTAGGTTATGAGGCTTTAAATGCAAACATATCAGGTGCAGATAATACTGCTATAGGTTGGAGAGCGTTACGAGTTAATACACAATCATACAATACTGGTCTTGGTTCTCAAGCAGGATATAACAATACTAGTGGTTCAGGTTTAACTGCTGTTGGTGTAACTGCGGCGTTTAACAATACTACAGGTCAATCTAATACAGCCGTTGGTGGTTATGATGGTCAAACTGGAGAAGTAGGCCCATTATATGCAAACACTACAGGAAACTTTAATACTGCTATAGGAACAGCCGCACTAAAATCAAACACCACAGGCTCGTACAGCGTAGCAATAGGCTATCAGGCTTTATATTCAAACACAACTAATGGGGGCAACACTGCGGTAGGCCCACTTGCGGCAAAATTAAATACTGGTACGGGCATAAGTGCTTTTGGAAATAGTGCTTTAACCTCAAATACTACAGGCGCATCTAATTGTGCATTTGGTGAATCTGCACTACAAAACAACACCACCTCCTCTAATAACACAGCAGTAGGTTATCAAGCAGGGTACTCAAATGTAACAGGTACAGGCGAAACATATTTAGGCGTTCAAGCAGGATATTTAAATACAGGAAACTTCAACACCTTTGTTGGTGTGACTGCTGGCTATGCCGCAACTACAGGAACTCTAAATAGTTTTTTTGGTTATGGTTCTGGGTCAGTTGTAACAACTGGTGCTAAAAATTCCATCCTTGGTGGCTACAACGGCAACCAAGGCGGCTTAGACATTCGCACAGCAAGTAACAATGTTGTTTTGTCTGATGGTGACGGTAATCCAACAAATACAAGATATGTTGTAGGAAATGTATCAACAACCGCAGTTGATATTGCGCCATCAAATAGTGCAACTGGTGGTTTGCATTTTGTTACTTGTTTTAACACTGCGGATGGCTCACAAGGATGGTTTTTGATTGCAACTAGAACTAACAGTGTGACCACAATTTCATCTAGCAATAACACTGGATTAACAATTACTTTTGGTCAAACAGCATCTGTGCGACTTAATGCTGTTACAGCATCTGGCACTATCAACGTAACTTGCACCACAATTAGCTAAAGGACACATCATGCAATACGAATTCTTGGTAAAACATTTAAAAGAAGATGACAGGGGTTTTGCGGCATCCTTGTACTTAGAAATGCAAGGTACAAATGATTCTGGCAACAAGGCTGTTTCTAGCGTTTCTGTAAATTTTGGTGGCAATGATTACAAGCCAAAGTCATCGTGGACTCAAGAACAGATAGATCAATGGGCAGAAACAATGCGTCCTCAACTGCAACAAAATATTGACTTTCAAATTAACAACTGAAAGGTAAATTATGACCACTTTTACAACACGCATCACGGCAATGTACACAGTACAACAGCCTAACCCCAACTATGTGATTAACGCACTATGGGAAGTAACAGGAGTAGACGGCACTTATACTGCATCTATCCAAGGCAACACACAGTTTGACTCTACAGAGCAGACTACATTTGTGCCTTACGCAAACCTAACAGAGGCGTTAGTTATTAGTTGGATTCCTGAGAACCAAATAGACAGCGCACAGTCTTGTGTACAAGGGCAGATTGATAGCCTAATTACACCGCCTGTATCACCACAAAATACTCCATTACCGTGGATAGCATAACAATTTTTTAACAACTGAAGGGGATAACCATGATTAAATTAGATTTGACAATAGATGAAGTAAATTTTGTTTTACAAGTTTTAGGTGAATTACCAACTAAATCAGGTGCTTGGATGTTACTGCAAAAAATTAAAGAACAAGCTAATCCACAAGTACCTAAACAAGAGGAAACCGTGCAATGAGTGTCAATGCTCCCTTTACTGTAACTGGTAACACAATTGTGATTACTGCTACTACACCAGCTCCTAATGCTGTACAAGCTGTTTCAACTACGCTTGGTGGTAATCAATATCGCATTATTAATTCAGGTTCAATTACAGCTTTCTTAGGGTTTGGTGCTAATGCAACCATCGCTGCTACAGGTGCAAATACACCAACGGGAACTGTAGCCAATTGTTTACCTCTGTTGCCAGGCACAGATGAGATACTAACATTTATTCCTAATGCGTTTTTCTCTGCTAATGCTACATCAAGTACAACTATCTACATAACTCCTGGGGATGGAAGCTAAATGTTAAAGACAGTCTCATCAGTTTCTAATGCTCTCGGTGCTTTAAACTATAAAGGAACGTGGAACGCATCGACTAATAGTCCTACATTAGTATCGAGCGTTGGAACTAAGGGAGACTACTATGTTGTATCTGTTGCAGGGTCAACAAACCTAAATGGAGTTACACTTTGGGGTGTTGGTGATTGGGCGGTATTCAACGGTTCTGTTTGGGAAAAGGTAGATGGGGGAGATACAACCAACATTACTACATTAACTGTTACTAGTCTTACAGGCTATATGTATGCCAACAATACAAGCCCAGTTACAGCCTCAGTTACTATTCCTAATAACGGTTTAGCAAATAGCAACGTTATTATTGGCAATACAACCATTACTTTAGGTTCTACAGTTACTAGTTTAGGAAATGTAACTTTAGCTAATGCAAACATATCAGCTACTACAACAGCTAACGCTACTTTTGCTACCTCTAGTTTGCAATTAATACCAGCAGGATATATCTCAATACTCTTGAACGGAACTTCCGTCAAGATACCTTATTATGCGGTTTAATTATGGAAAATACAGCATTTTTAATTGATGAAACAAAAGCAAAGTTAAATACGCATGAAGCGGTGTGTGAATTGCGTTATGACTCTATTTGTTCTCGATTAAAAAGAATTGAAACTATTTTAATTACATCTGCTGGATTTATTGTTGCATCTTTGGTAGCCATTGCTTTGAAAATGAATTAACGATGAATATGGAAACTCTTTCTATTGTGCAATTTGGTGATCCAGAGTCATTAGGAGAGTTTTTGTTTGAAAATGGTGTACAACACCTGTTATTTTGGGAAACATTGACTGATTTAGGTCGTTCTTACCCTAAATTTCCCATTACAGATGCCAATGTTGACAACCTAGATGACTGGTTATTAGCTCATCAGGTCGAACATCAAGCCCTTGCAAGCTATTTAAATTTAAGTAATCCATTTAATATGTTGGATGTAGACTTTAAAAAAGAGAACGATTTTTACGATTGGTTAGGAACACATTTAACAATTCATGAACAAATAGCAGCAAGTTTAGGATTATAAATATGTTTCCCCACCCCCAAAAAAAACAGGTTTTTGAAAACTTAAAGATAAGCGATTAATATGACATACGAACAATATCTTGAAAGCCAAGGGGTTTTTTATATACCAAGTGACGGAGAAAATCCAGGTAATTATGCAATTCGTACTCTTAATGCGGATGGTCAATATGACACAAATGTTATAGGTTATAACGATGAAAGGCTTGTAGGTGGTTATGAAGAATTACAACGACAGCAAGCACAAGCAACACCTACACCCACACCTGTTGCTGATCCTGTAGCGCAACGAGATCAAGAAATATTAAACTTAATAGCTGCGCCAACACCTACAACATCTACACCTACGCCTTCTCCAAAATCTATACAAGAATATCTTCAGCAACAAGGTTATGTATATCGACCTGAAAATAGGGTTGAGACTGATGGCGGAATGTCAGGTAATTTTGGAGGTTATGGTAAGTATCGTACTGTTGGAGGTGGTGAAGTACCAGAAGAACAAGTTTTTGATGAGATAGAAAGGTCTGAAACAGCAAGGTATTATGAAGATCCATCAAGATTTAAAGCAACAAGAGACACGCAATTTGGTAAAGGATTAAATACTTTTAACGAAGGTAATGAAAATCAAAAAAGAATACTAGACCAAATAAATACTGGACAATTATATATATCTCCTAGATTAGTAGCTGGTAGAGTTTTAGGTGAGCCTGAAGCTGGTGGTGAAGGTTATCGTGAAGAAACAGTCTATGATTTAAGAGATTCACGAACAGGAGAGCCTATACAACAACAAGTTAAGGCTATAGATGCAGAAAAAGGTATCTTTAATATAGTTGCAGATGATCCTAATTCAAGTGGATTTTTTAATAATTATGTATCTACAGACCCTAAAGGTTTTGTTAATCCTATAGCTAGTGAACAACAATCACAATACCAAAGTAAAAAAAATAGTAGTGCAAACTTTTATAGGAATGTTTTACAAGGTACGATTGCAATGGCAACTGGCGTTGGTGCTTTTGGAACAACGGCTGCACTAGCAACAAGTATTGGAAATACTTTAGGTGTAACAGGTGCTGGTGCATTAACTGTCGGTAGTGCAGTATTAGGTTCTGCTTCTTCTGCTGTGTTAGCTGCTGTAACAGGTGGCGATGTTGTTAAAAGTGCTATTGCAGGTGGCATTACGGCAGGAGTTGGTGCTAATACTAGTGATATAGGAACATTTATTGCTGGTGGTGCAGATAATGTCAAGGTAATTGCAGATGCTTTAAATTTAACAACAAAACAAGTCACAACTGCAATTAGTAATGCAGTTACTAGTGGCGTTGTATCTGCTGCCGTGACTGGTACAGATGTAACAACAGCCGTTACTTCAACTTTAGCTAGTAGTGTTGTTGGTTCATACACTAACAATTTACTATCTAATATTCCAGATTTAAAAGACTCTGCAACATTAATTAGTAACGTTGCTAAAGTAGCAACAAAAGCTGCTGTTTCAGGAACAGATGTTGGTGATGCTTTAGTAAACAGTATTCCATCTATTATTGGTGGTTTAGTTGATGACCCTAAAGCAACAGGAACAAAATTAAAAGAAGAAATTGTGGCAGAAGTTGCAGATGAAATTAAAACGCAAACTGCATCTACTATTGAAGTAGGAGATACTTCCGATCAATTGCCTGGTACAGAAGTTTTATTGGCAGATGGCACAACTGGTAGAGTAAGTAATAGCGGTGTTATTGAGCCTATTGATGCGGTATCGGATACTACTACTGTAGGATTTAAAGAACCTACAGGTACAGTAAGCCTTATTAGTGATGCAGTATTATCTCCTGATGCAATTATACAAAATGGTAATAGTCCTACAGGATTTAGTGATGTATCTGGAAATGCAGTTAATGAAGATGGAACACCTTACTTAGACCCTTCTGCTATTGATGTAGCACCTGACAACGTAAATATAACAACACCTACGACAGATCAAGAAATATTAGATTTAATAAATCCAGTTGTTGTTAGAGATGATGCTGTAGCAACTGGTACTACAGGCGCAACAACAACAGGAACTACATTTGACCCTATAGCAACTACAACTACTACTGGTACTACTGGTACTACTGGTACTACTGGTACTACTGGTACTGGTGGCGGTGTAACTGGCAATACTGGAGTTACATCTACAACATCAGGAAGCGGTGATACTGGCGTAAATACTGGTGGTAGCGGTGTTGATACTGGTGGAGGATTTAGGGGAACAACATCTACACCTTCAAAAACAGATATAACCACAAAAACAACAACACCTACACCAAATGTTGTAACAACAACCGACCCAACAGCAGAACCACTTATCGTTACAGGAACACAAGACCCTTCTATTGATACAGTTGACGTGGTAGATGAAGAAGAAGAAACTAGACCATACACGCCATTTGAAGAAGATTTTCCATTACAAACAGATGATGAAAAATTAAGAATATCGCCAACTGTAATACCTAAAAAACCAAGTCAACCAAGTAGATCAGGAAAAAATGCCACATTGTCTACAGGACTTGGAATAGATACAAATGTTGCTGCTTTATTAGGAACAGGATTACCATCAAGA
>Ga0181356_1000532_pt1 | contig 16563 bp, 16 predicted proteins | sample Fa13VDMM110SN_FD_130104 | JGI IMG/M metagenome (GOLD analysis project Ga0181356, IMG submission 130104) | Freshwater viral communities from Lake Michigan, USA - Fa13.VD.MM110.S.N | ecosystem: Environmental > Aquatic > Freshwater > Lake | place: USA: Michigan | collected 2013-09-24 | reverse complement strand
GCCCAATGCTGAAGTGCGCCAGACCTACGGCGACCCGCCACGCCGTGCGCAGGTTGCGACGGAAGAGGCTGCCGAGCTGGTGCGCGAGCATTGGGCGCTCTTAATGGAGCACGCCAGTCATGGGCACCAGATCGAGCTGGGCGGCATGCACGTCCCGACTCGCCAGCATATCGAATCGCTTGGCCCCGACGCCCAGCACCTGTTTGCGCTGCAGCGCGAGCCCGCCGCACGCCTGGCGTTGAGCGACATGCTGGAGGATGCCGGCCACGACGAGGCGGCGCACTTCATGCGCGCCACCGTGCCGGTGCAGTACGCCAGGAAAGAGCACGACGCTGCTTCCCCTCCCCTCCACCGTGTTGTTGCCCAGTACGCATTGCAAAAGCTGCGCTATGCGAGGGGCGCTAATCCGTACCGCGACGGCGACCGCGTCGAGGTTATCGGCATTGGCGGCGGCAATTACAGGCGCGAGTCCCTGAGCCAGCCTGGCATGCACGAGGTGGATATCTACTATCGCGGGCATATGACGCATCGCGCCACCGTATCGCTGGATCGGATCGCGCCCCTGCCTGGTGGCACCTCTGGGGCTGCGCGGTCGCCGAGTATGGACGAAAACCTAGCTAGCATCGCCGAGATGCTGAGCGGGCCAGGCAGCAGGCCGCCTGCGGCGCCACCGCGCCAAATGTTCTCTAGTCCGCACAACTTACAAGCTGGCGATACTATCCACATTTATGACAGCCGGGGGAACAGGGTCCATGCTTTAAGCGGTCGTGGCGGAGGCGAGCACGGGTTCGAGCTAGCTGATGAAGAAGGCGCCGACTCTCCGTTCACAGGTGAAGGACGATTCGTTAACGCGATTCCGCTTGGGCCTAACAACCCGATGAGAGTCAGTGAGCCTTTAAACGCTAGAAACAGATCCTTTAGTTTAATAAGTCAAGGCCGCGCGTCAGCTCGGCGTGCGTCGGCGCAACAGCAAAGCAGCGCCCAGCCGCCTGCGCAGCCGGCAACGGCTGCGCCGCAGCCGGCAACGGCTGCGCCGCAGCCGTTCTCCGAGCCGCACGAACTGCGGGCTGGCGACGTTATTCGGTTGTTCAACGCAGACGACGGCAGCCCTATTGCGCACGCTAAAGAAGGCGGCGCCGATAGCCACGACGTGCACGGGTACGAGCTGATCAACCAGCACGAGGGGGACACGCCGTTCGCTGCTGAAACCACGGCTACCCTGCCAACGGTTAGGACTATTCCACTAGGCCCCAGGAACCTTGGTCGCAACCCGTTCAACATCGTTACGCGCGGGCGCATGTTCCAGGTATTGCGACGCTCGGAGGGGCCGCGCGATCGCAGCTACGTCGATTCCTACGGGCACCAGTTCTATCACGGCGACCGTTTGTCAATAGACGGGCACCCATACATTGTCGAAGCTAACATCGTTGGGAGCCCTGCTGGCGTACAGCTCCGCAACGAACACACTGGAGGAAATGTTGCTTTTCAAGGACGCCAAGACGCGTCTGGAGCCTACAGGATTCATGGGATGTACGTCCGCAGGCTCAGCGACGGTCAGCCGGCGCCCCCTGCGGCGCCCCAAGACAGCGTTCAGCAAACGGCTCCGCTCAGGGTAACCGCCAGGCGCGGTGCCACGGTGCCTGCGTTTGGCGCTTCGCAGGGGCCGCCGCCCCCCACGGTGCCGCTAGAGATTATGCTGCACGAGCCTGGTTCTACCACCACTGGGTCGGAGCAGGCTGACAAGCTGCGCGCGATGTTCGAGGCGATTCATGGCAGCCCGGTTGACGACGAGACGATCATGCACACTCTGCGGGTGCCGCGGCCGTTCCCAGGGGCTGATCCGCACCACGAAATATTTGACCCTAGAAACATCAGGTTGCGAGTCACGATCGGCAATGACTCAGTGCATGCGCACGTCGATTCGCGACTACGAAACTACAGTTTTGAAGCCGGCACAGACTTCAGTGGTGGCAAGGTGTACAACGCTACCCAGTTCCATGATGGCTGGCACAGGGACGTTCGCGTGCCTGGGGAGCCCGTGAAGTTAATCTCCACGCCGCACATACTGCAGAACCAGGCGCGAGCAGCTCATGAGCTGGGCGTGCCCGAGCTGCGTGTATCCGCCGGCATGCAGAATCCGCTTTCCCCGGGCGGCATGACTGGCGGCCTCGTCTGGCCAGCCTACGGCTACACTGCCCCTCTGAGAAGCAAGTACGCCTCTCAGGCTAGCAAGCTTGACGAGGCGACCGCCATCATCAAGCGCAACGACCCATCCCGCGCACACGACAGCGATTTCTGGCTGCACGACCTGCTCTCGAGCCAGGAGGGGCGCGCTTGGTATACTAAGTCCGAGCCAACTCAGAATCGCACGTACTATCCGAACGTCATCTCGGGCACCATGCACTTCCGCACGCACCCCGACTCAGAGTCTCATCAACTGCTATCAGCACATACTGCAAAGGTAGAGGCACATGCTGCCAGAAAGACTGCTCCTACGCCAGAAGCTTAGCGCCGCAGACCGGCGTGCCGAGGAGATGGAGGCGCAGGGCGTCGGCAACGCCGACAATCCCGACTACGTCGCCATCGAGCGCTACATCGCAGAGCTGAAGCTTGAGCTAGTCACCATGAGCCAGAGGGAGTTTGACAGTGAAAATCGCCGACTACGAGAACCTGGGGCTTTCTCCTGAAGCGCTGGAAGTCCTGCGCTACGACCGCGGCGGCATCGCCGGCGTCATAGACCGCATACGCAAGGGCGCTGGCAGCATCTACGAGCGCGTGATGCAGGGCATGGGGCGTCGCCCGACGCCGCAGTCGCCGTTCTTTCACTCGCCCGATAAAGCGGTGGAGCATGCCGACAACAACGTCGCAGCCGCCGAGGAAGCCGGGCAGATGCTGCAGTCGCAGCAGCAGTCTCAGCTCAACCAGCACGTCCTGGACTACATGCACCGGCAGATGAGCACCCGCCCAGGCGGCACGCTCGCCCAGGGGCGCAGCTACCCCATGCGCCAGGGCGGCCAGCATTCGCCTGAAACTAACGCCAGGATGCACGGCGAGTGCTCCGACGCGGGCCGCCGGCTAAACGAATGTAAGGACGACGGACGCACTGGCACGCATAGCGGCCGCGGTGCCCGGCTATAATCGTTGAACTTCCAGCATCTAAATGCTAGATTCAGGTAATACCTGGAGGCTAGACGATGCCACTGTTCCCTGAGCGACGCGTTCCCGCCCGGCGCATCGACGTCGCCGACCTACTGCGCTACGACAAGAGCCAGCCCAAGCTGCCGTCTAAAGACGAGCTGGACGCTGGGCCGAAGGCGCCCTCGCTGTCGGAGCAGAAGCGTGCCGCGGCCGAGCCTCCCAGGGCGCTGCCGAAGGGCAAGGCGCCTGAGCCTGCTGACGCACCTGGCGGAAAGTTTCAGCCGCCGGGCCTGCCGAGCCTGAAGGATATCTTGCAAGACCCGTTCGGCGCTGCCTCCTGGGGTGCGGAAGCGTTTAAGGGAAAGACGCCGCCGCCTGGCGAGCAGCGCCCGCAGCTCCGCTTTGAAGATCCGACGATGGGCGAGCAGCCGAGAAGCTCGCTGGCGCTGCCAAGCCGGCGGCCTGGGCGACGCCCCTCTGCCCCGTTCGACTCAAGCTTACCAGCGCCAGCGCCTGTGCCACCGCCTGCGCCACCCGCAAGAAGCTGGGGCGACTTTTTCAGGAACGCATCGGCTGGCGCGTTGGGCGGGTCAGCTCTCACTTACCTAGCAAACCAGATGGGCGGCGTAGCTTCGGCGCCAGCCGGGATTTTCAACGCGGTCGCGTCTGGGCTGAAGAGCTATGGGAGCTATGCGGTCCCTAACAAGGGCACCCCCCAGCTCACCGGCAAACCTCGCGCTCAGATCAACTATTCACCGTTCCCGTCAGGGCCTATGAGCGGCCCGCCCCGTGGCTATGAAGGTCTTCGCAAGCCGCAGTCGGAGCCGGAGTCGGCTAAGAAAGACCCCTCTAAGGTTCCCGGGATCAGCAGCTCCGGCCTAGCAGATACGACCGTCGTCCTGCCTGACGGCGTGCGGCATGAGCTGCAGTACCACCCGTCTAAGTATTACTACCTGCAGAACATGCTTAATAAGCTGCGCAAGCAGGCTGAAGAGCTGAAGGCTCAGGGGCGCGACCCGCGTGAGATGCGCGACTACGACGAGCTGGAGGCGCTGGAGTCTAGTCCTTCGCTGCTTGTTACGGACCCTGTCACCGGCAAAAATGTCAACGTGCTGGAGCTATCTAAACCATGAACGACGACGAGAACCTGGGGCGGCATAACGACCTGCTGGACAAGCCTAAGCCTAGGCTGCCGGCGCCAGATAATAAAAACGTCCTGGTGCCGCCAGGGCTCCGCGAAAAGATGCCAGCCCCCGAGGCCGGCAGGATCGGCGTCGGCGTCAAGCAGCCGCCGCCATTGCGCCAGGTGCAGCCGGAGCCAGCCCAGAAACGCCCTGGCGCAAAGCTGGCTGGCGCTGACGCCCCTGATGAGCAGCCCCAGTACAACGAGGCTATCCCGCAACTAGACCGCATGGACGAGACTGCCTTCGAGCAGCAGAACCCTGGCAACAAGGGCGGGCAGGGACTACTAAAGGGCTGGGACCGGCAGCGCGAGGCGCGCACCGGCGCCCGCGGCAAAGAAGTCACCGACGACATGCTGCGCGCAGTCGAGGGCTGGGCCGACAACATCTACCGCGGCGGCAACCAGAACCCCGTCGAGGTTAAAGCTGCCCGGGAGCTGCACGGCGTCTACCGCAGCCTACAGATGCAGTCGGATCGCGCCAACGACCCCGCCCTGCCCAAGGAGCAGCGCGACGCAGCCGCCACGAAAGTCGGGCAACTGCGCCAGGTGATGCAGTCGTACGTGCATCACGTCACCCAGCATCACATTGTGCGCCCTGGGCACGCCAAGTTTGGCGATAACGACGACCTGCTTATTAGGCAGCCTGACGGCAGCTTCAAGCGCATGCCGCAAGGCAACGCCGCCATCGAGGCTAAGCAGCAGGAGATGTACGGCTACAAGCCGGCAGCCGAGCGCTTTGTGCCACCCAAGAGGAACGCAGACGTGCCACGCAACCCGCAACAGATTCGGCAGATCCTGGGGCTCGACGAGAACGGCGAGCTGCCGCCCGAGCCGGAGAAGCTTCCCGCCATCCAGCGCCGCGAGAACCAGCAACGCAACGCGCAGCAGGACGTGCAGGGCTTCCCCGGTCTGCGCCCTGACGGCCGCGAGGTGATGCCGCGCCGCCCATTGCCGAAGCCGCAAAACGCCTTCGACGCAGCCAGGGGCTGGTTCGATCAGCGCGGCATCGATCTGCCGGCGCCACGCCCTCCACTGAAGCCTGGCGAAGACCCCCGCGTGCGCGGCGGCATCCTACCGCCCGACTTCCCCGAGGCCCGCCGGCAGAAGGCTGCCGAGCTGGATGCCTGGCAGAAGGGGCAGGCCCAGAAGCGCGCCGCCAACCTGCCGCCTGGCATGGAGGCTCCCGATCCCAAAGCAGTGCGCGACCCGGTGCTGCTGTCGCCTAGAGAGATGGAGATCGCTGGTGCCGACGGCAAGATGGGCAACCGTATGCCCGCCGACGCCACGCCTGACGAGATCGCCGCCGTCCGCGAAAAGCTTCGCCGCGCCAACATTCAGAACGCTATGCCTGGCCGCGTACGCGAGAAACCACTGCAGCCGCAGCAGCAGCCGCGCCGCCCTGGTGATCCACCGCGCGTGCAAGGTGACAATATCCAGGACCAGGTTGAGGGCATTCTAAGGAAACTGCCTAGAGGCAATCAGCCGCCGGGCCAGCAACAAAAGCCTGATGCGCCGCTGCCGCCTCAGTTGCAGCGCCAGCGCGAGCAGATAGACCAGGAGATGCAGAAGGGCACTATCCGCTGGGAGATTCGCGGCAAGGACGTCGTGCTCGCGCGGCGTCTGCCGGGGCAGAATCCCGGCTTCATGGATGCGCAGGACGTCGCCGAGTTGGGGCTCCGGGTGCCTAACGTCGAAGAAGTCTGGAAAATGCGCGACGACGAAAACAATAAGCGCATGGACGAAAACGATCGCAAGCTGCAGGAGAACCTGCGACGCGAAAAGCAGCCGCAGGAACTGCGACCGCCTGACCCGCCGGAAGACGACCGGGACGCCCTGGGTATGGGGCGTGACGCGCTAATCGAGGAAGCCACCCGTCTCGGTGACAAGGGCTGGTCTGAGGATGTTGACGCTAACGGCGTCAAGGAGTGGTACATCACGTTCCCCAACGGCGTCAAGATGTCCGAGAGGGACTTCAAGGCTGCCACCGGACGCGACCGCGCCAGCCTGAAGCAATTCAGCCGGCGTGCCGCCCCGCTGCGCTACAGCGCCGAGCAGCTCCAGACTATCGTCAGGCAGAACGCGGGCGGCGCCGTATCGGCCGGCAGCATGGCTGTGATGCAGCGATTCCTGCAGGATATGCAGCAGCACGACCCCGACAAGCTGCACAAGATGCTGCAGTCGAACAAGGTTCCCGAGCGCGACAGTCACTACAAGTGGCTCGACAGCCTGGGCGAAGCCACCAAACGCTATCTGGTGCACCTGTCGGGGCAAAAGCCAGACGTTGGCGGCTCCGCCAGCAAGGTGAATCCACGCCTAGCCAAGCTGGCTAAGGCTGTGCTGACGGACCCCATGAGCTATCGGCGCAACCTGCGCGACCTGCACCACTCTTTGCTCGAAGCGAACCAGTACGGCCCAGGATCGCGCCCCGTCTGGCCCGATCGCGAGCGGCTGCTAGAGGTTAGCGGCAAGCTCAAGGCGTTGGGGCGCACCGGCGAGCTAGATGCGTACCTGAAGGGCGTGCAATCTGGCAAGCCGATGGTGGACCTGGACGAGACACCGTCGCCGCGACCGCACCAACCGAAGCAGCAGGCTAGCGAGGAGCCCTGCCACGACTGCACTGGCGGCATGAAAGAGCAGGTGCAACGACTCCAGGCTCGCGGTATCCGCGTGCCTGACAACATTGCCAACTGCGGATAGCTGCGGACTGTTGACGAAGGCCCGCAGCTTTAGTTAAATGTAACTTGTTGCCAATATCAGGTAACTGATAGTCAGCAGCAGCTAAGTATATCCCGCGCGGTGAGGTAGACACCACGCAGGACGGCACCGAGGCGAGGCTATGCCCGCATCTACCAGTCTGCCACCGTCCGACTACGTCGTCCGCAAAGACGTGTTCGTTCTCGATCCGCACACGCTGCGGGACAAGGGCGGCAAAACGCTCGTCAACGTGGACGAGTCGATGCTGGCGAAAATCGCCGCCAACCAAAACAAACGCATCGCCGAGACTGGGGACGCCACGCCCCTGGTGATCGGGCACACGCGCGATGGCGAGCGCGAGGGCGAGGCGCCGGAGCTAGTCGGCTACGCAACCGACTGGAAGCTGCAGAAGTTTTACAAGACCGGCAAGCGCGCTCTCAGTTGTACGTTTCACATTTTCAAGAAGGCCGCTGACAGGGTGCGCAAGTTCCCGCGGCGCAGCGTCGAGCTGTGGCTCGATTCGCTGACTATCGATCCAATCTCGCTACTCGGCGCAACGACCCCTGATCGGGATCTTGGGCTTTTACGGCTCTCGAAACAGAGCAGTGGCAGCAAGCTCGTTGCAACCCATGACGACTCTGGAGAACTGACCGTGGATGAAAACACACAGCAGGTGGTTGACGCCGTATTGGAGGCGATCAAGTCCACCGACGTCTGGCAATACATGACGCAGAAGATGCAGCAGGATGGCAGCGATGCCGAGTCCTCTGCGGGAGCTGGCGACGAATCTCCCCTGGGCGGACCAGGCGGCGGTGCCGGCGGCGAGTACGACCCGCAGGGCGAGCAAGGCCTGCTGGACGCGCTTGGCGGAGCTGGCGGCGCTGATGCCGGTGGCGTCCCTGGCGGCGACGAAAACCCGATGCAAATGGCTGCCGGCGCTCCCGGCGGCGGCAACACCTTCGCGCCCGGCATGGGCGGCATGGGCGGCATGGATGCTGAAAAACCCAACCGCTACTCGAAAATCAGCTTCCAGAAGCTGGCTCGCGAGAACGAGGACATGAAGTCCACGCTTAACACGCTGCTGATGCGCTACCAGCGCTCGGAGCGCGAGAAGGAGCTAATTAAGCTCGAGTCTGAAGGCTACATGCTGGACCGGGACGAGGAGCTGAATCTCTGCGGCAACCTCGACAACAACCAATTCCAGCAACACGTCCAGCGCGTTCGCCTGCGCTACCAGCGGGCTCCTATGGGGGCTCAGCCCTACATGGAGCAAACCGCCCACGTCAATCGCGGGCGGACTATGGAGGACGCCAAAAGTGTCGCGGAGTACGCCTACACCCACGGGTTGTCTTACGAGGGCGCTCTCGAGCGCATGAATAGTTCTAAGTCTGCCACTTACTAAGGAGTTTGACCATGCTAGTGAATCCAGCCTTCCGCGCCGGCGGCACAATTCAGACGAGCCGTTTCGTCAAAGTTGACAGCACAGCCGGCAAAGATTTCCAAGCGGTGCAGTGCGCCAACGGCACCTCGCCCGTCATCGGCATCAGCCAGGACGGCAGCAAGCGCGTTCCAGGCGTCAACAGCCTGACCGCTGCTGACACGCTGATCGCCGCGGAAGCCGGCGACGCCGTGCAGATCTACGGGCACGGCGACGTTTGCCTGCTGACTGTAGGCACCGCAGCCGACCTAACCGCCGGCACCCTGCTGATGCCCGACGCCAACGGCGCCGCCATCGCCGCAACCGCAACCAACTACGCCGGCGCGATCTCGCTCGAGACTGCCGCCAAATCGACCGGAAGCGTCACCAACTTGGTGCGCGTGCAGGTCGTCGGCTACAAGCTCTAACGTGTCACAGCAACTAATCACAAGCAACTGAACAGGAGCAGTTTCTCATGGCAAGCGCCTTTCCTAGCGGCACAAACACATTTGTGCCTTCGTTCGACGCCACGGGGCACCTGGTTGTAGCCTTCAGCCGCAACCAAAAAGACTTCGCGATCAACCAGTACGTCACCGTCACTCCAGTGAAGAAGACTTCAGGCTACTACCTGCAGCTCAACACTGAGGCTGGTGCGCGCGTCACTGACACGTTGATCAACACCGCCACCTGGCACGACGGGCAGGACGCGCCCACGGGTGAATGGGAGCGCGAGAGCTTTGAATTCCAACAGTACGCGACACAGCGCTACGCGTTCCCGTTCCGCATCGGGTACCGCGCTGCAGACCAGGCTGATTGGAAGATCGTCGCCTCGCACGCCGCAATGGCTGCACAGAAGGCGATGACATCCCGCAGCGTGCGCGTGGTGGAAGCTCTTACAGCTTCCGGCGTGTTCGTCACGGGCAACGACATCACCTGCACCAGCACGCAGGCCGCTGAAGGCTCAGCTCCCACGCTGTACCTCAACGGCGGCGACAGCGGCGATCTCAACACGGGCACCAGCAAAGGCCCAGCGTTGAAGCGCGCGCTCAACTTCGCGTCGCGGAAGATCCTGCAAAACACGCTGGGCGTGGTGACTAAAGACGACCTCGTCTGTGTGATCAACCCCAACGTCGCCGACGCACTGAGCCGGTCTAAGGAGATTCACACCTACCTGAAAGAGTCGCCCACCGCACTCGCTCAGATCCTGGGTGACAAGGAATCTGCTAACGGCGAGTACGGTCTGCCTGACCGGCTCTACGGCTACAAGATTATCGTTGACGACACCGTGAAGATCACCGCCAAGAAGCGCGCCGGGCGCAACATGGTGCTTGACCCTCTCGCTGTGCCAACCGACGAGACGTTCATTCTCGGCGATCACCTGTTGATCGTTGCTCGTCCAGGCGGACTCACCTCGCAGGAGGGCTCGCAAAGCTTCTCCACCGCGCACGTGTTCGCATACGAGGAGATGACCGTCGAGCAGCGCGACGACCCCGACAACCGCCGCATCAGCGGCCGCGTCGTCGAAGACTACGACGTTAAAATCGTCGCCCCAGTGACCGGCTTTATCTACCGAGGCTGCGTAGCTTAATGGCATACGCTACCGCTCAGGATCTGCTGACTCGATACGACTCGCGCCGCGTGTCAGACCTAGTGTCTGACACCGGCACGCGGTCGGTCTATCCCGACAGCAGCCCTGTAGTGGCGGCAGTGCTCGAGGACGCAAGCGGCATGGTGGACGCCGCCTGCCGCGTCGCGAAACGCTACACGGTAACTGAGTTGGCAAACCTCACCGGCAGCACGCGATCGCTCCTGGTGCGGCTTGTCTGCGACCTGGCATTCGGGCTGCTAGTTGCCCGCCGCGGCTACAGCGCCCAGGACCAAACAGCGATGGCGCCCCAGACAAAGGCTGCCAACGAAATGCTGGAGATGGTGCGGCGCGGTGAGCGCCTCTTTGACAGCGCAGACGTCGCGGAAGCGGGCGTCAACGTGCAGTCGTTGTACACGCGCACAGAGGGCTTTAGTTCACAGACCGACCTAGTCGGACGATCCCAGCGTCTCTGGGGCGAGAGGAGAGTCTAATGCCGTTCACGCACAGTTACTCGACCACGTTCACTAAGGGTGGCGAGAGCATCAGCTCTAACGTCACATTGTCTTCGTCTGGCGAGATTAACCTGGACACAACCGTCGCCGCCAGCGGCACCAAAACGCTGGATACCGACTACTTGCCCAGCAAAGTTGTCGCCATAATCATCAGCTCAAGCGGAAACTGCACCCTGCAGGCGAAAGACGCAGCGAACGCCAACCTGGGCAGCGCAATCACGCTGCAGGCGATCACAAGCGGCTCGGTGACCAGGGGCGTCTATTTCTACTACACGGGCAGCAACACTGGCAGCCAGCCGCTATGCAACACGAGCAGCCTGACTACCCCGGTCGCCAGCATCCTGGTGACTGACACCAGCGCCGCAGCCAACGCCGTCAGTATTCGCGTGCTGTACGAGGCGTCCAACTAATGGGACTGCTGGACCTGTTCAAGCAGTTGACGGGTCGCAAGTACCTGCCGAAGGTGAGCGTGGATCACGTCGTCGCTCCGTACGAAGAGTCTGGCACCAACGCCAGCTATTCGCACAACAGCGGCTACATCGTCCTGCCCATCAGCTACGTCGAGGAGACGTCTGGCGGCAATGGCGCCGGCTACTACAAGGTGCCGGTCGCCCAGCCAGACGGCTCAACGCGGATCGAATGCAGCTACCAGTCCGCGCGCCCGGCATCAGCTACTGCGGGCCCGTTCGCTTCCAGCCAGGCGTGCCAGGCTGGCGCCACCAGCGTGGCGATCGTCCGGTTGCACCGCCCGGTTACGTCCAAGACCCTGGCGTACAGCAGCCAGCGCCACGGACTACTGCCGAAGGTTCACGAGCCTGACCCCAGTCAATCGTACCTGCGCACGCAGGACTCGTCTGTCGTGCTGGGCGTCCAGCGAACCGTCTCGGCGCCTGAGTTTGGTGCGATGGAATCGCATGGCGCCGCCTGGGCCGTAAACGGATCGACGTCTCTGGTCTACACGACCGATGAGCCGATCGCAGGCAAGGTGAACGAAAAGGTGCCGCGTAACAGCTACGACGGCACAGACGCGTCTTCGGTGCCCAAACTGTCCGACTACGAGAGGAGCACACTGTTATGAATCGCTTTTGGCACACGGGACCGGCGGCTGCATTTGCCGTGTTCAACCGCACTCCCAAGTTCCTGGTGGACAACGCCCTGGCGCCAGCTACCTGGCTCAGCAGCGCCGTACTGCTTGGCACCTGCGAGCGCCAGCCTCAGCTCGCGATCAACGTGGTGCGCGAAGAGGTTCGCAACGACCTGGGCGGCGACCTTGTAATCGCCGAGCCCTACGTCGGGCAAAAGGTGCAGATCCGCCTGGAGCTAAACCGATTCAACCAGGTGGCTATCGAGCGCGTGCAGGCGGAGTTTAGCGGCGCACGCACCGGGCTGACCGGCGTGAGCGACGTGCTGACTCTGAGCACGTTCCCCGACGTCCTGGGCAACAGCGTCGGCATACTGCTGTACTACCCCGACGTCAACAACCGCCACGAGGAGGGCGTGTTCGTGCCGATGGCGACGATCAGAGAGTACCAGCCGTCGAAAATCGGCAACCGCACTGCCGCCATCGGCATCGCGTTCAGCAGCAACACCGGCTTCAGCTCCTACAACGGACGCTGCGTCAGCTTCGACTTTGTCAAGTACCCGAACGGCACGAACCTGGACGCAGCCCTGTCGGCAACCATCTGCGATCCGAACGCGTAGCGTGCTAAATGGACGGAGCAATCGCGTTCCATGACGGATCGAGCATACGTTGGGCGGACGCCCTGCAGGCCTGGCGCTCGTTGGAGCGCGACCTGCGCGATCCAGAGCAAGCGCTGTTCGCGCTCGATAACGCTCCGCCCGACGAGGCGCTATCGGCCGAAGCTGCCCTAATCGCGGCAGCTCGAAAAGCTTTCCGCCTCCAGCCGCTAAACATGGTGACTGGGGGCGGCGTCTCCGACCTGGCAGCCAAGCGGCTAGCAATCGAACTGATACGCAGGAGCAGAGGCGCGTGAAACGGCACCCTTTCGAGGCAGTTCAGCCAGTCGCGGCTCCCGCCAGCTTTGAGCTGGAGCCCCCCGAGACGGCTGCAGCCCCGGATGCGCCCCAGCCCGCCGAATTCGAGATGACGCAGCAGCATATCGACTCCATGCGCATATCCGAGCGCATCAGCGCCATGATGGAGTCGCAGTGGCGCCCCACGTCCGCGCCCCTCGAGCCTGCGCGCCCACAAGCCGAGCGCTTCGCCCTCGATCCTATGCCAGCCATCGTCCAGGAGCCTATCGCCCCTGCGCCGCCGGCAGCCGCCCCTCGCCTGGAGGCCCAGCCGCCTGGCGAGCCAATCCAGCGCCTGCCGATCGCCGAGCCCAAGTCTGTTGACCCGGTCGAGCCTTTGCCCCTCGCTAAGGCTTCCCCTGGCGATCCAGTCGAGCCTTTGCCGCTCGCGAAACCTTCACCCGGCGACCCAGTGGAGCGCCTGCCATACCCGAATCGCCAGCCCGAGCAGATCCGCACAGCGCCCATGCCTGGCGGCCCGCCCGCCGCGAAGCCATTGCCGGCGATCGAGCTGCTGAGCGACGCTGAGGACGCCCCGGCTCCCCAGACACTCAGCCTGCAGGCGCCCGAGCTCGCCGCCGCGCCTTCTCCGCTAGCACAACAACAATATGGTGAGACAGAAGACCCCAAGCCGCTGGAACCTGGCGATACTACGCCGCCCGACCCAGTGAACGTGGACGCGCTCCTGGCCGAGCTGCGCAAGCCGCGCCGGCGGAACTTCCTGCGCCTGGAAGGCATGCTCCCACTACTAAGCGAAGGGGGATAGCATGCTCCGCGGTTATAGTTTCGTGCAATACAACGGCGTCACCCTGGAGGTCGTCAAGCTCGTCTCGCATAAACGCGAGGCGATATTCGATGAGCCCAAGCTGAACTACCTATTCACGCGGCACACGCTGGTCGTGCGCGCCACCCTGGCTCCCTCGATGAGCGAGCACCAGCTCGACTCCCGATACAAGCCGAACACGCTGCAGCTCGAGCCGACTCAGTACGGTGGCCCGTCTCAGATGAATCCTGGCGATCGCAATGCCGACGTCCTGAACGGTAACCCGATTACCGGGCTGGAGAGCGACAACGCGATCCGCCACGCGCTGCTCGCTCCCCGCGCCCGGCTTGTATACGTCGTCGGCCCAGACTACGTCATCGACGCGCCACACGGCGACGCAACCTGCGACGTGTCGTTTGGCCCGATCCCGCTGTTCTGCCACCTCGAGCGCATCGCCGGCATGAGCACGGTGAGCATCCTGTACGGCATCCAGGTCGATCTCAACCAGTGCCCGCTGTTCGAGGGCACCAGCATGGCGTCCGCGGTGCTGTCGCACGAGTACAGCCAGCAGGTGGAAATCAACGAGAAGTTCCTAACTAAGCGCACCACGAAGGGCGATATCCGCATCCGCGCCGACGTTGTCCTGGCTGGCGGCATCAAGCCTGACGACTTCCGCGAGTATTTCGCCCAGGCGTGCCCAGCCCACTACAAGCGCGACAGTATCCGCATCGTTGCGCACCCGGACATGACGCGCTTGGAGTACAGCCTGCTGGACGTCGAGCAAGAGCGGCCGCTGATCAACTACTACAAGCCCTGGATCTCGTACCAGCTCGACAATAAAGAACGTCGCCTGGAGCTGGACGGCCCGCTCAGCCGCGTCGCCAGGCTGACCGTCAAGCACAGTGTCGGCGGCGGGCGCGCCTTCAATAGTCCCGCCGGCATGTTCGGCCAGCTACCGCCAATGCAGCAGCCGTTTGACGTCAAGCCGCCTTGGTGGAACGACCCCAACGGGTTCCTGGCAGAGCTCGCCAAAATTCCGGCGACTGCGCTGGCGCAGTACCTTGACGTCTTCCGGCGCGCCGGCATCAACCAAGGCAATCCGCTTGAGCGCACGCTGTCTAACATGCGGTTCGGGACGCCGTCTATCACTGAGAAGCTCGACATCGAGATCACCGGCAACCCGCTCAGTACGCGCTACGAGCTCGAGTTGATCGGCTGGTACATACTGATGGCTCGGATGCCCATCGCGGTGCCAGACGCTGACGGCGCCTTCCGTGACCAGTTTTTCGCCGGTGGCAGCATCAGCTTCACCTGCACGCATGACGTCATGGCGAACTACGTCAGCATGTCTTACAGCTACACACGCTCGGCGCCCCAGGCGTTCGGCATTGGCGCCGCGATCGCCCAGAACGACAACCGCGTCCGGTTCGGCCCCATGCTGTCGGGCGAGCAGTCTCTCGTTGGCCGCGAGATTATCCCCGGCATGACGCTGCACAGCTACAGCGAGAACCACTACGGCAACCCAATTTACGACATCGCAGCCAGCAAGCTGGACGAAAACAAATTCAACCCCTGGGGTCGTCCAGGCGAGTACATGCACGGCACCGATCCGACGCCCGTCGTGGTGGACGCGCTGCACGACCAGTGCGAGCCGCCGCACGCGCACACGACGCACGTCGAGGATCGCACCGAAAACCTGGACGCCGTCGGCGACCCGCTGCAGCGGCAGCCCACCCTGTCTACTATCCCTAACCTGACGCCCGCGCCGTAGGAGTGAGCCATGCCGTTCCAGCGCACGCCATTCGCAGACGTCGTCGCCGCTATCATCGAGCGGCTGCAATCTTTTGATATCACTGCGACGTGGGTCGGGCTCCAGGAACGCCCGCAAATGTGGCTCGGCGACTACCAGATCAGCCTGGCGCCTGGCGCGGCCAGCCTGGACGAAGGCACCGCTACCGGCACCGGCTATTGCGGCTCGCTGATACGCCGGGCTGTAGCTTTAACGCTACAGTCGCGCAGTTACGAGGATGAGGGCGAGCGCGCCACGCAGGCGCTGTACGAGCACCTGGCGCTAGAGGAGCAGATCCTCGCCGCGCTGCATCTGTGGATGCCCGCCGGCGGCATCGTCACAGAGCCCCTCAGATTGGCGCCAGGCGCGCCGTCTCAGCCACAGCAGGCCAACGGCGTCATCGGCAGCGTGCTCACGTTTGAGACGCTTTACGGGGCGTTGTTGCAGTAGACAGTTTCTGGTAACTTGTTGCTATACGGAGGATATCACCATGCCATCGCTGATCTACAACAGTTGCCTTGAAGTTTTGTGCAAAGGCAACATTATATTCGGCGGCGGCTCGCCCAGCACCTTCAAGGCGATGCTGGTTACTAGCGCCTACACGCCCGATAAAGACGCGCACCTGACGCGCACCAACGTCAGCAACGAGGTGACTGGCACGGGCTACACCTCGACCGGCAATACTGCCACGCCTACTGTCACCAAAGACACCGCGAACGACCGCTTAGACATATCCTGGTCGATTGCGAACTGGACGAGCGCAACCATTACCGCGCGCGCCGTGGTGATATACAAATCGACCGGCACCGCCAGCACGGACTTGCTAGTCGGCTACGTCGATTTCGGCAGCGACGTCACGTCTACTAACGGCACGTTCGCCGTCACCGTCAGCACTCCGCTCCGCTTCCAGAACTAACTATGACGCGAGGCTAACATGCCGTTGATCAGAGCCGACCGCGTCAAAGAGTCGAGCACTAGCACAAGCACAAGTGCATTTCTGCTAAACGGCGCTGATTCCACCTACCGCACGTTCGCCAGCGTTTGTGCGGTAGGTGACACTGTTTACTACGCAATCGCTCACCGCTCAGCAAATGAGTGGGAGGTTGGGCTCGGCACTTACAGCGCCACCAACACGCTGACCAGGACGACGGTCCACTCAAGCAGCAACGCCAACGCGGCTGTGGCATTCAGCAGCGGCACCAAGGACGTATTGCTGGCGTTGACAAAAGCGCAGCTAGAAACGTACGCCACCCTGGCTGGCACCGAAACGCTAACCAATAAAACCATCAACGCCAGCAACAACACTATCACCAATGTCTCGCTAACCTCTGGCGTGACCGGCACACTACCATTAGCCAACGGTGGCACGGGCACAACTACAGCGCAATTAGCAATTAACGCCCTAGCTGGTGCGGTAACTAGCGGCAGCTACCTACGGGGTAACG
>Ga0181356_1000531_pt1 | contig 16589 bp, 22 predicted proteins | sample Fa13VDMM110SN_FD_130104 | JGI IMG/M metagenome (GOLD analysis project Ga0181356, IMG submission 130104) | Freshwater viral communities from Lake Michigan, USA - Fa13.VD.MM110.S.N | ecosystem: Environmental > Aquatic > Freshwater > Lake | place: USA: Michigan | collected 2013-09-24 | reverse complement strand
TACACAGTCGCAGGTTCATCAGGCTCGGCTACCCCTGTGGTGGCTTTTACTAGGAGGTAAAAAAATGCCAACATTTAGACATGGTAAATCCACCGTATTCAAGGTAGACAACAACGCTGGAACCCTTACCGATATTAGCAATACCCTTACAGATGTTTCATTCCCACAATCAGTAGACACCGCCGAAACCAGCGCTTTTGGTTCATCCGCAAAGTCTTATGTTGTTGGATTAACAGATGCAACTATAAGCGTCTCAGGAAACTTTGACGCAACTGTTGATGCTCACCTAGCGGCAATCGTAGGAAAAGCAGATTCAGTTTCATTCGAGTACGGTCCTGAAGGCTCAACAGCATCGATGGTCAAGTACACAGGAGAGGCACTTCTAACTTCTTACGAGAAGAGCGGTGCTGTCGGAGATGTAGTTTCGTACTCAGCCGAATTCCAAGTAACAGGCGCCGTAACACGCGGTACCTACGCTTAGTAGTAATTGCCTTAAAAAAACTTAATAAATTATCGTGACCAACCTAGTGTCCCAAGGAGAAAAAGAAATGGCAGATTTACGCGGAAAGATATTCGAAGCAGACGATATTACGAAAGAGTTACTGGAAGTTCCTGAATGGAAAGTTTCAGTAGAGATTCGTTCTATGACGGCTGGACAAAGAGCAAGACTTACTGAAGGGGCGACCTCGGCAGATAAAGTTGATGTCTCTAATATGTACGCAAGGACTGTTATCGCAACTGTATTCGACCCTGAAACGGGTCTACCAGTCTTTACCGAAAATGACCGTGAAGCGATTCTTTCAAAGAATGGCGCCGTCATTGAGCGTTTGGCAACAAAGGCTCTTGGCAGTTCAGGTCTAGGTGACAAGGCGGTAGAAGAATCACAGGCTCGATTTCCTAAAGAATCCTGAGAGACGGTTTCTTTTCGAAATAGCAGAAAAGTTAGGTAGGACGGTGGGAGAACTTCTTTACGGAAGTGGTTCCCACCGCCCACTTAGCAGTATGGAATTAACTGAGTGGAACGCGTTCTATCTTCTCAAAGAAAAAGAGCGCGAGAAAGCCGAGAGAAGAGCGAAGGCTAGGAGATAAATGGCTGAATCACCTACCATGGAAGTCCGCGCTCGGTTATCGGCGGACTCAGCCCAGTTCACTCAAGGCATGGATAAAGCCGTTAAATCGGCTAATGAGTTCCAACAGGCTTCATCTAAATTACAAGGTTCATTAACAGCAATCGGCGTTGCTTCAGGCGCGGCGATTGCTGGACTTATTGCTTTTGGAGTGAAGTCTTTCAAAGCGGCGGCTGAAGTTGAACGCTTAGATTTAGCACTTGAGGCAGTCGGAGCATCAAGTGGTAAAGGTTATGAAGCCCTTAAAGCGACTTCCGATGGTATGCGAAACCTAGGCATCAAAGCCTCAGTTGCTCAACAGACCACGCTGAAGTTTGCACAATCAAATATAGATTTGTCTAAGGCAACGGAACTTGCAACAACGGCGCAAAATTTATCTGTTGCCTCAAATACAAGTGCAGAACAAGCGCTTCAATCGGTCACCTTTGCAGTCACAACAGGTAACACCCGAGTTCTTCGTCAGATAGGTATTACTACTGGAGCCTCTGACGCTTATGACAGATATGCCCGTTCTATCGGTAAAGCCTCTAAAGACTTAACTATGAATGAACGGCGTCAAGCGGTTGTAAATTTAGTCTTGAAAGAAGGAGCCAAAGCGGCGGGCGCTTATGCCTTGGCTATGGAATCTCCAGCCAAACTCATAACAATGTTTGGCGATTTGCACGATGACTTGCAAGTGGCTATGGGTGGGGCTTTGGTCAAAGGCTTTGGACCAATTATTAAATCTGCCTTTAAGTTTGAGAAAACATTTATTGATGCCGTGGAGTCGGGGGGTAAATTATCAGTAATCGTTGAGGCTATCCAAAAAGTATTTGTAAAATTAACAACTCCAATAGCAACAGCCATAGATAAATTCTCAGATTTCATTGCGGGTATGGATGAGACTGGTACTAAGGTTAATGACCTTGCGAGTAAATTTGAAATGATTCTTCCCGTTATAGCGGCATTTGGAACATACTTTGCAACCAAGGCTGGTAAGGCTGTATTTCAAAATGTGCCTATCTTTGGACAACTTCTCAGTAAGATAAGTCCAATCGCAGTTGCATTTGTAGCCATGGCTATGACATCTACCCAAGTTCAGACAGCAATGGGTCGTCTGTTTTCAGCCCTACAACCTTTATTGGGTGTAGGTAAAAACATTGGAGATATATTTGGCAAAGTAATGGCTGGAGCGGTCATGGTCTTTGCTAAAGCAATTAACGGCATTGCCTTTGCTATTGAAAAAACAACTAAGTTTTTTAGAGACCATAAAACTATTCTTTACATTGTCGTAACCGCTATTACGGCTCTTGGTCTTGGTTATATTGCTCTTACGATTTATACTAAATTACAAACAAAAGCAACTGACCTTTTGACAATCGCTAAAACAAAATTGACAAGAGCCATTGCTATTCTTACTTCTACTACCATGTTAGTTGTCGCTGGCATTGTTGCCCTTGTAGCGGCGTTTGTTTATGCTTGGCAAAACAGCGAGACCTTCCGCAATGTAGTCACAGAAGTCTTTAACACAGTTGCTCAGGCAGTTGGCACAGCGCTGTCATTTATTCTAACTGGACTTGGTAATCTTCTTATTGCTTTTGGTACAGCCATATCTCCAACTACTTCTTTTGGTCAGACCTTAATTCAGGTGTTCCAGTTCATTTATCAGACTGTTCTAACCGTGGTCATTGGCGTAGTTAAGACTTTAATGATGTTCCTCAATGCTTTGAAATATGTAACTAGCGGACAGACAGCCTTTGGCAAAGTAGTTCGAGCAGTTATGAACTTTGTGTTCAAAGCCTTTGCCATAGTAATTGGAGGCATCTTAAAGTTTATTGGTTTCTTCCTTGAGGGATTGGGAATGTTGCTTGATACCCACGGCATCGTAGGTAAAGTAATCGCGGGAGTTCTTGACTTCCTCTTCAAAGCCTTTGCCACAGTAGTTGGCGGAATCATCAAATTTATCGGAGTATTTATTGAGTTCCTTGGTAACCTTCTTGATACTAATTCTCTAGTTGGTAAGTTAATAGCAGGAGTCCTTGACTTTTTAATGGACGCTTTTGCTACCGTCTTTGGGGGTATCTTCAAATACATTGGCATATTTATCAGTTTCCTTGGCGACCTACTTGATGCTAACTCTTTTATTGGTAAAGGCATAGCCAAGGTCATTAACTTTATTGCCAGCATTTATTTCACCCTAGTTGAAAAAGTAAGCGGTTTCCTAGCCAAACTCGTAGGTGCTTTGTATAACTTCTTAGATGGTAACCGCAAGGCTTTAGAAGGCGCTATTGATTTATACAATAATTTTGCTGAGGGTGTAGGCAAGGCAATAACTTTTATTCCTCAACTGCTTGCCCAATCGCTTCAAAAATTTGGTTCTTTTGTAAAGAGTTTAGCCGTAACCGTAAATGAATTTTTGGGGGGCATAGCAGACAAATTGGCAAGTAGTAGATTTACTGCGATGTTTGCGGATTCAGTTAGAAGCCTTGGCACGGGGATTCTTGCGATTGGAGACAAGGCAGAACAAGTAGCGAATACTGTTGCTAAACCTATTATGGCTGTCGTCAATACCGTTAGAAATTTTACAAAGCAAGTTATTTCAGACACCGCTTTTGACACACTCCTTGGCAAAGTAGGTAAAGTCCGCGACTCTCTACTGGCTGTAAGTAAGTCAGCAAGTGGTCTGAGTGAGAAACAATTTGGAACCGACTTAGTTAATTTTATTTCAGGCGGTCTTAAAAACATTGGTGCTGTATCTCAAAAAATTGGTAACACAATCCTTGAGGTGACAAAAGTTCCTATGGCTGAGGCGCTTGTCCAGTCTATCTCTGACGGATTACAGGCTGTTGGTGGTTTCGCTAAAATGGCTGGCAATGTAATTCTTGAAGCATCTGACATCAAACTTGGAACAATGTTGGTAGATATGCTTTCTTCGGCGTCTAAGACTATTGGTGGAGCAGTCGGGAAACTTGGCGACTTTGTATATGAGTTAAAACGATTTGAAGTGGGCGACATTCTCGGGGACTTCATTGGCGATGTAGTTGATTTAGCGATTCCTCAACTTGAGAAGTTAGTTAATGTTATGGAAGGACTAAAAGATGTTGAGGTTGGTAAGTTCCTAGTTGAGAACTTGAGTTCCTTGAGCCTCAAGGCTGGAGAGTCAATTCTTGGTTTTGCCTCCGCTGTGAAGTCTTTTACTACTGGAAATGTTCTTGGAAAAATAACAGATGCTTTTGGCGACCTTGCAGATAAATTAAAAACGGGTCTTGGCTTTGGAGATATTCTTGAAGAGGAAAGAAAACGCGCTGAAGCCCTAGAAGGAATCAATGGCGAAGATGACGAGACCCTAGATGAGTTACAAAAATCTGCTGACCTCATGAAGAAGATTCGTGACGCAATGACGGCAGGTATTGAGTCTATGCGTGATGTGCTTACCGATTTACAGGATGCGGCTAAACAGTTTGCTGATTCTCTTAAAGACACAATCCTAAGTTTTGCTGGTCTCAAGGGAGTTGAGTTGCCTGACGGATTTATTCCAAAGGCTAAATCACTAATTGAGAACATGCGGATGCGTTTGGATAAGAGCCAACAGTTTGCCAATCAAATCCTCACTCTTCAGGGTCTAGGACTTGATGCTAAAGCAATTCAAGATATAGTCGAATCAGGACCAATCAAGGGCGCTCAACTTGCGGCGTCTATCTTGGGCGGAGGAGTTGAAGCAATCGCTCAAATAAATGATTTACAGAAACAAATAAGTTTTGCAGGTGCGGCTATTGGAGGCTTTGGTTCAGAGGCGGCGTTTGGTGAGAAGATTAGAAACGCTCAAGCCAGTCTTGCCCGAGTCACAGATTCAGAGGCAAGCATTGGCGCACTAAAAGGTAATAACATTGTTATTGAACAGGGAGCCTTTGTAGTCAATGTCGATACAACAGGAGCAACAAACATTGATGAAAAGGGCGACATAATTGTCCAAAGAATTCAAGAGACATTCGCTATATTGGCAAAGGAGTTGGCTAACAAATAATGGCTACTTATGTACTTCGCCCTAACGCAAACTGGAACAACGCGGGTTCTTTTACTATTACAGGTGGCTCGGCTTCAGTTCATGCGGCGCTCGCTGATAATAATGACGCAACATTTATCAAACGCACTAGCACAACAGTCCCCGCTTTTTATGAAGCAGAGTTTGGTACAACTACTTTAGGTGCTACCGAAAAAATTGCCTTTATCAATCTTCGCGCTCGCGCCACAATAGGAACTACGGGTAGTATCCAGTTGAGTCTAGGAGTAATCACAGACCGAAATGGTCGAGAGGTTTACTATTCAGTTCCTTTTACTAAAGCAAACACTTTAAGTATTACGACCCTTGATACGGCTTTGAAACTAACAACTGCCCCAAATGGTCAGGCTTGGACTCAGACCCTAATTGATAATCTTGTTGTGAAGTTTACAGACAACTCAATCATTAGCGGTGACCGCGCTGAACTTGTTGCTCTTTTTATTGATGTAGAAACTACAACTCAACCAACCGTAACAGTAACGGCGCCAAGTGGAACTATCACGGATACTACTTTTCCTTCAGTTACTTGGACTTATGCTGATACAGATGGTGACCCACAAAGCGCATACGAGATAAAGATTTTTGAAGCGACTACATATAACGGAGCAGGATTCGACCCTGAGACTTCTACGCCAACAGTAGAGACAGGGGTTGTCACCTCTAGTAATGATGGTCAAACACTCGAAGCAGACTTAGCCGATGGCACAACATTTAGAGCCTATGTGAAAGTTGCTCAGTTGCTCAACGGTGCTAACTACTTTAGCGATTACGCTTTCAGTCAGTTCGTCATTGATGTTGATGCTCCAGCCACTCCTACTGTAAGTGCTTTCTATGATAGCGATATTGAAGCGGTCACCGTTACCGTTTTTGGTAGAACAAATGTCTTGAGTCCCAATCAAGCCTCTCTTGAGACAAACACAACTGGATGGACAGCCGATACAAATTGTGCGATTGCTCGCTCAACCGCTCAATCCTCTTCAGGTTCCGCCTCGTTAGAAATAACAGCAACCGCGGCGGGAGACGCCACCGCATCAACAACTACTGGTACAAAATTTGTAGTCGAGCCAAGTCAAAAGTTTTCTGCTATTGCTAAATTTAAGGCAGGAAGTACAACTCGTTCTTGCGCCGTAGGTATTCGCTATCTTACTTCGACTGGTGCCACAATAAGTACAACTTTTGGAACAGCGGTAAGTGCAACCAGTTCGGCTTTTGTCTCGGCAAACGCAACAGTTATAGCCCCCGCAACTGCTACCCATGCCCAAGTCTTTGTAAAAATAATTAGCGCGAGCGCGGGTGGGGTTCATTATGTAGATGAGATTGCTTTTCACGCAGGGGACTCACCCGTGTTTACCCGTGGCGGTTTTGCTGTTTTTAGATTTGATGTTGAGCGCTCCGATGACGGCGGGACTACTTTCACAGCCCTTCGTAATAGTCCAGTCACAGCAGATGATTCTCAAATTGCTCAAATTGACGATTATGAAATTCCCCTAGATACCCCATTCCAATACAGAGCAAAAACAAGGGCGGATATTTAATGTCTACTATTTCTTCAGGTTTTACATCCTCTGCTCCAATCGTTGTTGATAACCCTCTAACATGGTCATTTGTCGCACCTGAAGATGAGGACATTCGAGTCGCAGGAATTAAAGTCCAACAGCCCTTGACTCAAACTATTGTTGAAGCCTACGGCGTATTCAAACCCCTTGGCGCCTCCAAGTCTGTCGTTGTCTCACAATCTATTTATGGAGTTGATGGCACCTATGAAATTACAACTCAAGGAGAAGATGATTGGGATGAGTTATATCCAGTCCTTACTTATCAAGGAACTCTTTTTGTCCGTGACCCTTTAGGTCGTCAAAAATATGTTCGCTTTGTAGATAGGAACTGGACTGAATCAGGCAAGATAGGTAATTTGATTCGAACGATAAAGGTGACTTACTTCGAAGTAGATAAACCATAATGTATCCAGTTTCAGATTCATTCAAAGAGGCTGTCAAGAAATCTCATGTTACAACGGTCAAGGTAGAAATTTTTGATGTAGCCAACGGAACTATTATCAGCACGGCTCAACCCATATCAGGAAGCGTCAGCATAGATAACCGCCGTTCAATTCGGCGCGAGTGTTCTTTAGAGTTCGTGGATAAAGACGGCACCTTAGTCCCACAGAATAATAGGTCAGCAGTTTTCTTGCCATACAACCGAGAAGTAAAAATTTATAGAGGTGTCGTGTTCGCCGATGGCACCGAGGAATTAGTTCCCCTTGGTGTATTTGTAATTACGGGTGTGGACATTACAGATACAGCCCAAGGCATAAAGATTTCCATAAAAGGCTCTGACCGTAGTTTACTTCTTGCTCGGGCTAAGTTCACAAACCATGAGTTCTTTATCGAGGATGGCACAGCCAAAGAGACGGCTATCAAACAAATTTTAGAGTTTAGATACCCGCAAGTAAAAACAATCTTCCCTGCTACTGGACAAGTAACTACCTTGCTCTATCCAACATTAGACCAAGGCTCCGACCCTTGGCGTGAGGCTCTCAAGATTGCTGAGTCCGCGGCAATGGATTTATATTTTGATGAGAATGGAATTGCTCGTATGAGACCAATCCCTGACCCTGATTTGGGAACTCCAGTTGAGACCTATGGTGACGGAGAGGCGTCAGTCCTACTTCAAATCAATCGCTCTTTAAGTATTGATGATTCCTACAATGGGGTTATATTTACAGGTGAGGGAACAAACTTGTCGATTGGTGTTATTGGAGAAGCCTTTGATGATGACCCGAGTTCACCGACCTACCGTAAGACCTATGGTGAGGTTGTAAAGTTCATGAGCAGTCCAACAGTTCTTACAGTTGCCGAGGCAACTGAAGCGGCTAAGGCTGAGTTGAAGAAAGTCATTGGTTCAACAGAAAAAATTACATGGGACCAAATAGTAAACCCTGCTCACGATGTTTATGACCTAGTAAAAATCACCCGTACCCCAGTTGGCGTAGACAAAATTTTGACCCTAGACTCAATCACGATACCCCTAGATGCCAAGGGTACGATGAACGCAATCGGACGAAGTAGGAGATTCTGATGGACTTGGCTTATCTTGTTAATCAAATAAAAGGTGATACGAGTACACCAGTCCTCCGCCTTCGCCAAGGTAAAGTCGTGACTGTCAATGTCAGTCCCGATAGTGTCGATATACAAATTGCTGGAGGCGCTAATACTTTGCCCTCAGTCAAATACTTAGACAGTTATAGCCCAACACAGAATGACACAATTTGGCTAATAACCTTTGGCGCAGATTTGTTAGTGATTGGGAAACAAGCATAATAACCGTGGTTCATAAACCATAGGTTAGAATTTATCCACCTACTCTTAGGAGAATACAATGGACAGTAAAATTAAAGCAATGCTCGCTTCGTATGGACGGTCATTCTTAGCGGCAATAACAACAGCCTTCATGATTACAGGCGGGGACATCCTTGCCCTTGATGGCGATTCACTTAAAGCAATTTTAGCGGCGGGTATCTCTGCCGTTCTCCCAGTCGCAATCAGAGCGGCTAATCCTAAAGACCCTGCGTTTGGCAAGATTGCCGATGGAGTCACAGATGCCGTAGTCAAAAAACTTACTGCGAAAAAACCCGCAAAGAAGAAGTAAATGCCAGCACCTCAAGGAACAGCGGAACTCTTAGTTGAGATAGCAATGGCGGAAGTCGGCTATATCGAAGAGGCAGTTCCCGAAAATAAAACCAAGTATCAGAAAGCCAACCAAGCATGGTGTGGCGCCTTCGTTAATTGGTGCGGGAAAAAATCGGGAGTTGAAATTCCAAATACTGTTTACACCCCAGCGGGAGCAGATGCTTTCAAGAAAATGAAACGCTGGTATGAAGGCGAAGATGCTCAACCTCAGGCGGGAGATATAGTCTATTTTGATTTCCCGTCAGATGGTGTTGATAGAATCAGTCATGTAGGTATTGTTGTTAAAGACAACAATGACGGCACAATCACCTGTATAGAGGGAAACACCAGTTCAGATAAAAAAGGCGACCAACGCAACGGCGGAGAAGTTTGCCTTAAAATTCGTGCCTACAAGAAAAAGAACAGAAATAAGTTTAAGCCTAACCTCGCAGTTGCGATTGTCGGCTTTGGACGACCTCAAACTAAGGCAGTTGCTCAGTCCGCAGATGAAGCGAGAGCAAGGGCATAATTATGGAAAAAGAGATTCAACCAACCCTAGGAGAAGTTATGCGTAGGCTTGATGACCTAACAATGGAAGTCAAGCAGATGAACCTTAATGTTGGTCAGACCTATCTGCGTAAAGATGTTTATGATTCAGATAGCGAAAGAATCTCGCAAGCCATGGAACACATTACAGACCGTCTTGAAAAGATGGAGAGTCGCTCCGAGTGGGTCATTCGTACAGTCGGAGCGCTTTTCATTTCTGCCGTTGTCGGTGGCTCGATATACATTGGACAACTCATAGGAATCTGAGGCTTGACAATCTAACCCCCGTTGGATACCCTCTCCCTTAACGAGAGGAGTCCACATGGACAACGCACTATCAGTCGATGATTTTGAAATCATTGAAGAACCAGCCCGAGAACCTTTTATCGTTGATGACGATTCAAAGGCGGATTGGGCAATGAGGAAACTTGCCTCTATTAGACGCAAGCAATTAGAGAACAAAACCATCTTTGACCGAGAAATTAAGAGAGTCGCAGAATGGCTCGAGGATGTCAATACAGCCCTTGAACGAGATGCTGAATGGTTTGAGGCTAACCTACGCCCATACGCCCTTCAGGAGCGCCACAAAGACCGTAAAAGCATAGTCTTGCCCCACGGCACGATTAAAACTATCGCAGGTCGAGTCAAGTTTGATATTGAGGATGAATCCAAGTTCCTTGAGTGGGCTGAGTCCAATGCCCCTGAATTAGTTCGAATCAAAAAAGAGATTGATAAAAAAGCCTTAGGTGCTTTGAATCAGTCTGATGATAAAGTAATATCAACCCAAGGCGAAATTGTTCCTTCAGTCAAGGTCATACCTGCTGAAGTTTCAGTATCGTTTTTAATAGCAGAGTAGAGAGAGGGAACATGGAAACCAATTTACCAATCGCTCAAGCATTGAGTGAGATTATGAAAGCAGTTGGAGGCATTGCAAAGAAAGACCGTAATCAAGCCCAAGGATTTAATTTCCGTGGAATTGATTCAGTCGTTAATGCTGTCTCACCCGCACTTCAAAAGTTCGGTGTAGTTGTTGTGCCTTCAGTTGAAGAGTACGACTATCAAACAGTTGAGATTGGAAAGAATCGAACCGCGATGGGTCATGTCAGAGTTAAAGTGACTTACACATTCATCGGAGCAAACGGTGACACAATTAAAGCAACAGTAGTTGGCGAAGCAATGGACTCAGGCGATAAGGCAACAGCCAAAGCCATGTCAGTTGCTTTCCGTACCGCCTTGCTTCAATCGCTATCACTTCCAACCGATGAGGTAGACCCTGACGCAACATCCTATGAACGCTCAAGCGGTACAGATGTTTTAGCGCCTTCAGCAGTTCTCATTAAGATTCATGAAGCAACCACGATTGAATCTTTATCTGAAGTAGGTCAGTACATAACTACGAACAAGGACTCTTACCCAGTTGGGCTTCTTGACCAATTCCGTGCCAAGTTCAAAGAGCAACAAACCAAATTGAACCCACCAAAATTGGAAGAGGAATCCGAAGATGTCATCACTACTGAACCAGCCCGAGTTACCGTATAGCGGAACTTCAGGTCATAGCGGTACAGATACTTCAAAGGTTCGAGCGCTTAACGCAGATAGGTCAGGAAAGACCGCTTTGCGTCAAGCGCAAGCCTTGAACATATTGTCCCAGCGAAGATTATTGGGAATGACTTGGAAAGAATTATCTGAAATAACTGGACTTCACCATGGCACCGCTTCAGGTGTATTGTCTGTCCTCCACAAAACAGGACGAATTGCTAGACTTAAAGAGAGTCGCAACGGTTGTAAGGTTTATGTGGATGTTGCATGTGTTCAAGGAAGAATAGTTGAGACTCAGGGACGGAAGAAAAACTGTCCCCATTGCGGAGGTAATTTGTGAGTATTAGATGGATAACAAAAGTTTGGGCGGACTCGCCTTATGATGGCACCCGACTTCTTATCCACCTAGCGCTCGCAGATATTTCTCATGATGATGGTCGCTTCTTCGCATCACAATCCAATCTCTCAACTAAAGGTAGATGCTCTGTCGAGTATGTCCGAAAGGTTATTAACGAGATGATTGCCGATGGACATTTGAAGATTATTACTAAGGGGAACTCTCGAGGTAACGCAACTGTCTACCAGTTGATATGGAAGAAACTCCCCAACTCTATTGGGGAGGAACAAAGTTTAGGAGATATAGAACTCCCCAACTCAGATACCCCCAACTCCCCAACTTTGGAGGTTCAACTCCCCAACGCCACTCCGTACCATCCGTCCTATACATCCGTCCTATCTACAACGAAGAGTGACGAAACTGCTATCGCAGTTGTCGCACTCTCGGAGGCAGTTGCTCGAAAATGGTGGGAGAAGCAAAGAGTTAAACCTTTAGGTAAAAACGCATGGCACTCGCTCTTAGCAATCTGTCAAGCGGCAGAGAAACGCAACTACACCAGCGAACAGATTGAACAGGCTTTGGATTACATCGGGACAGTTCCCTCAATGCGTCAAATGGATTTAGTTCTTCGTGGAGTGGGGGTAAAAACAAAACATGAACAATCGGCAATTAGAGCAATCGACTTGGCAGAAAAGTTCCGCAATGAGTCTGTCTGACTTAGCAATTCTGATTGGCTTTATAGGTATCTATGACTTGAGAATTCAAGTCGATGAGATGAAGGTAAGAGCATGGGCTGAGTCTTTAGATTCTGACCTGCCCTTAGAAGAGGCGAAGAAAATTGTTTCTTGGCATTATTCAAACTTTGACACAGCGGTAAACCCCTCACACCTAAATAGAGAATGGCGCCGTAGAATGGCGGACGCAAGAGAGCGGGAGCGTGGTCGCCTTTTATCGCTAGAGTTTGAGGAGAATGAAAAGAAAAAAGCGACACCTGAATTTGTAGCACAGATTAAAAAAGAATTACTGGATAAATTGAACAGAGGTAAAGATGCTCCGTTGGAAGAGGATAATGGAACGGTGGCACCTAACTCATGAGGATGTTGCGATTTGTAGGTTGGTTCAACAGATGGCGATTCAATCGAACTCAGAGATATGCCTTGCTTGCTTGGACGCCATCGCGGATGAAAGACTCCAATGGCAAAGCCTAAACCTAAGAGAGTTTCGGAAGAAACCCGATTTATAGTCCTAGCCCGTGCCTTCTATAAATGCGAGAGATGTAATCGGGATTTTGTAGGCTACCCAATGTCAGTTCATCATCGGCGACCTCGAATGATGGGCGGGTCAAAAAATGAGATGCTCCATGAAACAGCGAACTTAATTGTTCTTTGCGGAACTGGAACTAGCGGATGTCATGGATGGGTCGAGTCCAATAGAGCCAAAGCCCGAGAACTGGGATACCTGATTCAAAAGATTGAGTCGGCTCAGGAGATTCCTTTTCAAGATGAAAAAGGTTTATGGTGGCAGTTGGATAACTTAGGGGCAAAGACCCAACTGGACATGAAGTGGAGTTACCCTCATGCTTAATTCATGGAATGTTTTTGTCAGGCAGATGAGTCAGAGCAAACGATTTACCGTCTTGAGTTCAATCAGCGTCCTTGGCTCACAAATGCTGAACGGGCTGGCAATCGATGGGAACAAGCGAAACAGACAAAGGCATGGCGAGCGGGTTTTCAACTCTTGGCTAAATATGAGAAGATACCACCTATGGCGTGGATTACCGTTACGGTGGAGCCACATCAGAAGGGTGGTCGTCCACAGGATGTAGGGGCGTGTAATCCCTCAGTTAAGGCGGCGATAGATGGACTTGTAGACGCGGGAGTTCTTCCCGATGACTCTTCAATGTTTGTCAGGTCGATAACTTATCTGCCAGCAAAGACAGATAAAAATTCATTAGTAATTTACATAAGAGGCGTAAGGAAAGAGAGGACATATTGAACTGGGATTTATTATGGACAGTAGTTGGATTAGCACTCGCTAGTTTTTTCATACTGCCTTTTTATATCGCAATGTTAATCGCATATAAAAAATCTGTTCTAAAAATAGAACTAGAGTTTGTCGCAACGGCAAACCAAATTGAAAAGAAAGTTAAGTTTGATGATGCTGTCGAACGCTTGTTCGAAGAAGGAGAAACGGTATGAATACAGTAATGGACGCAAAAGAGTTAGACGGTAAAGGACTTGATGAGGTCAAACTTCTTACCGATGCTATTCGTACCCACCAAGTACAGATTCAAGATTTAGGCAAACGCCGTAAGCAGTTGATTCTTAGATTGCGTAAACAACGCATCACCTATCGAGAGATTGCTGAAGCCATGGGAGTATCCGAGCAGTTGATTTACAAAATCATCCGCAATGATATTTCTCGCACCCCTGAGTACGATGCTCAAGGCAACTTAGTTCGCAGACGAGGACGACCAGCGAAACAACTTGTCTAATGAAGTTCATAGAACTATTCGCAGGAATTGGCGCGTTTAGACTCGGACTCGAAAGAACTGGTCATGAGTGTGTATGGGCTAATGAATGGTTAGAGAGACCGAGGAGTATTTATGCCCGAAATTTCGGAGAACAACCTGACGGACGAGATATTAGAAATGTTTCCGCTGGAGACATTCCTGATGCCGACCTCCTCGTTGGGGGATTCCCTTGCGCGACTTTTTCAGTTGCAGGAAAGCGAACTGGATTCTCCTTGGATGACACCCGAGGGACACTCGCTTTTGAAATGTTTAGACTCGCTCACGAAAAATCAATACCTTATCTTCTCTTTGAGAATGTCAAAGGACTCCTCAACCACGATGAAGGTAGAACCTTTGAAGTCATCCTCGAAGTCTTGGATGGCTTGGGGTATGACTGTCAATGGGAATTGCTTGACAGCCAAAATTTCGGAGTCCCACAGCACCGAGAAAGGATTTTCCTTATCGGACATCTTAGAGGAAAGCCCCGACCAAAAGTATTTCCTATCGGAATCACAGGTGGAGGCGATGATGAAACGAACACGCAAGAACGAAAAAGAAGGCAGGGGTTTTTCTCCAACATTTCTCCAACGCTCGATGCCCACTACTACAAAGGAGGGAACTCTCGACAATATGTAGTTGAGACTGAATCAAGAAGAGATAAAGAAATGCGGGTTTATGCTGAAGGAGTTGTTCCAACACTCACAGCCCAAATGGGAACTGGTGGAGGAAATGTTCCTTATGTAAGACCAGTTCTTGATTTATCAAGAGTAAACAAATCTCCAAACGGGCGACTCATCAAAGATGACGGAGACCCGATGTACACAATAACAGCGCAAGACCGACACGGAGTTCAAGTAGGGGACGCGGACGGTTTTGCTTTAAGAAAATTAACACCCTTAGAGTGCGAAAGACTTCAAGGTTTACCTGACGGATGGACGGAGTTTTATCATGACGGACGAAGAGTTTCAGATTCCGAAAGATACGAGAGATGCGGACGGACAATCACAATTCCTGTTGTGGAAGCGATTGGTCGAAGGCTACATGAGTTCTACTGAGCCTTTCTCTTTTGACACCATAGATAACTTTGATGACCACATCGCGCAATCAATACCAAACTATCACACGCTGAGTGAGGCTATTTGTAACCTGAGTACATACTTCATTATGGAAGATACCCAAGTGATTGACCTTGGTTGCTCAACTGGAAAACTATTAGAGCGACTACCTCACCTTGGAAAAAAAATTGGAATTGATATAGCCGACAACCTTTTACCTGAGTCCCATGGTCAAACCCTTTATGTCCGCAAAGATTTACGAGCCTTAAATAATTTAGGCAAGTCGAGTTTGATTCTTTCTATCTTCACCCTTCAGTTCATCCCGTATGAAGATAGACCACACATCCTAAGCACTATCTATGAATCCTTAGTTGAAGGCGGGGCTTTTATATGGGCTGAGAAAGTCCGAGAGGAATCAGGCGAACTCGAACAAGTTCTCCATGGCGCCCATTATGATTTTAAGCGCAAAGCCTTCACCGCTGAACAGATACTAAATAAAGAACGCGACCTAAGACCTATCATGAAAGTAAACAGTTCAACACGAAATCAGATATTGGCAGAGAACGCAGGGTTTACAGTTGGAACAATGTTTTGGAAGTTCTTCAACTTTGAAGCATGGGTTTACATCAAATGAAAGCAAAGATAAAGGTCGGACAAGTTGCTTCAGTTGCTCTCAATACCCTTGAGAGTTATCCAACCAATCCACGCAGAGGCGACATCGAAGCGATTGCTCAGTCCCTCAAAGCCCATGGGCAATATCGTCCGATTGTTGTTCAGTACGGAACGAATTTCATTTTGGCTGGCAACCATACCTACAAAGCGGCGAAGAAACTTGGTTGGAAGAAAATCAAGATAACTTATGTCGATGTAGATGAAGAGTCCGCTCGAAAAATTGTCTTGGCTGATAATCGCCTAACTGACCTTGCTACCTATAACGAACCGTTACTTAAAAGCCTATTGACCGCGCTACCTGAACTCGAGGGAACGGGCTTCACTCAATCTGAGGTTGATACTTTAGATAGGTTGATGAATGGTCAAGATAAAGACCCTGTGAGCGGTTCTAAGCCTTTACCTAGCGACCCTGAAGTAAAGATAAGCGCTTGGAAGTTTACGGTTGAACTCGAGGCATATAAGGCTTGGAGAGAACAAATATACGCCGAGGCTCCGACAAAACAGAAAGCAATCAAAGAAATAAAAACCCGATTGGGATTACCTGAGCGAGCGCCCATTGAACCTGAGCCAAACGGCGAGCGCTCCGACATCACGGCTAAAGACATCGAGACAGTTGGAATCAATGAGGTAAAGATTCATCCACTCAATCCGAGAGAGGGCGACATAGGTTCAATCATTGAGTCCCTTACCCACATGGGTCAATATCGACCAATCGTGGTCAATAAAGCGACCAAACACATTCTCTCGGGTAATCACACTTATCAAGGGGCGCTTCAGTTGGGATGGGAGAAGATAGCCGTCCATTGGATTGATGTCGATGACATAGAGGAAATCAAAATCCTTATCGTTGATAATAGAACCTCGGACTTGGCAACATACGACCCACAGGAGTTGAACAAACTTCTTACCAGTACGGGATTGAAAGGCACGGGCTTTAGTTCAGAGGAGGTCGCTGAGATTCTTGCTGGAGGTAAATCTAAGCCTGGGCATATCCCAGTAGGTCGGACGACCATTCGAGTAGGCGACCACAATATGAGAGTTCACAGCGAGGACTTGAATCAATGGGCAAACACAATAAATGGATGGAAAGACAT
>Ga0181356_1000529_pt1 | contig 16603 bp, 4 predicted proteins | sample Fa13VDMM110SN_FD_130104 | JGI IMG/M metagenome (GOLD analysis project Ga0181356, IMG submission 130104) | Freshwater viral communities from Lake Michigan, USA - Fa13.VD.MM110.S.N | ecosystem: Environmental > Aquatic > Freshwater > Lake | place: USA: Michigan | collected 2013-09-24 | reverse complement strand
TTGCTCAAAATGCTGATCGTCTTGGAGATGCTTATAATTTAACAGAGTTAGCAAAAGAAAATTCTCTTTTTGAAAACCCAGAATGGAAAAGAACTAATTCACTTGAGAATGCTAGATCTTTAGGTAGAAGAATATTTCCTAAAATGTCTAATGAAAACATGTATCCTTTAGGAGCTAAACAATTAAAAATCAATGATCTTAATAATACTGCATTTTCTCAGAACCTTTCTAATACTCCTTCTGCCAATGTTCCTAATACATTTTTTCAGCCACAAGCAGGTATCAATCAAGTTGCCAGGCAGATACCGCAAGAAAGAAGGAAAGAAAAAATTAACACTCCTAGATCACATAAAAAATCTGTAGGTCCTATTAAAACAGTTGAACCTCCAATGCTTTATGAGATGAAACCACCTCCACCAAGGAGTACTTTTAATACTAAGAATGATTTTAATAAAGGTTCTAAAAAAGTTAAAGTATACAGATGAAAAAAATTTTAGTAAATAAAAAACTTGTAACACCTAAAGTTAAAAATCCTACAGATAATACTAAAGTAAGGTTACAAAAACCTTCTATGAAACCTAATAAATACATACCTACTTTTGAAGATAAAGTAGATGAGTTTTTAGGATATCCTATGCTTGCTGCACATAATGCTGCTAATATGTTTCCTAATGAAGATCCTCAAGATAATGTAAGACATGCTCTTGCAGGAATGTATACTGCTGAAAACATTAAAAATAAAACTGGTAATATTCCATTCTTATCTAAAGCACTTGGATTTATAGGTTCTACTGGATTAGGTGCTGCTCATGAAGCAAGTACATTTTTTGATCCAAAAGATGATAGGAGTACAAAAATAAAACTTAAAGAAGCTGCTGAAGATATGTATAATAATACTTATGGTGCTTACAAAGGAGCTTATGGTAAACATGGAGTATATAGTAAAAAAGCTCAAGTAATGAATAAAGCTTTATCAAATCAATTACCAGATGGTAGAGGAGAAAAAAGACCATTTAAAAATAATCTTAAATGGACTGATCCTTATGATAAAAAAGCTGTAGGTACTAGAAGTGCAGAAGTTATAAAAGATGGACCTACTATAGAAAATGCTAAAAAATTAAAAGCTAAAAAATCATCTCAAATATTTCCTACTCCTACTCTTGGAATGCAACAAGCAGCTATTAATAGAATGGCTAATGATCCTAGATATAAAACTAAGGAAAAAACTTTAGCTCAAGCTAAAGCTGAAATGAGAGCAATGAAACCTCAACAACTTAAAGCATCAGGTAAAGCAGATATGACTGTTGGACCTATTGATGCAGCAATTGCTGGAGTTGCAGGTATTCCAGGATTAGTAGGTAGAGGATTAAGTGCAGCAATACCTCAAGTAGTAGGTGCATTAAATACACCTCTTACAACAGCTGTTCCTGGAGTTACTACAGGAAATATATTAGGTTCTTATGCAGCAGCAGATGCTATAACTAATAGATTGCCACAAGTTCCAGGACAAATTAAAAGAAAAGAATATGGAGCTGCTGCTGGAAATTTATTTACAGGGGCATTAGATATTTTAGGAGCTAGATATGGTGCTGGTTCTACAGTAACTGAAGGTAAAAGTTTATATAATGCTAACAATGCTTCAAAAGCATCTTTAGCTAATAAAGTTGTTAATAGTAATAATAATGTTAGTTCTAATGCTAATCACAAAACTTTTAATTATCCAAATAATAGTCTTTCATTTAGTAATAGTGATTTAGTTGATGTAGCAACTGCAGATAATTTTATTCGAAATAAAGGAACTAATATTGTTATAAATGAATTAAATTCTAGAGAAGGAGTTAGAAGATTAAGAAATCAATTTAAGTTAGCTAACCCTAATTATAATAATGCACAACTTGATTATTTAACTTCTAATAGATTAATGGAAGCTGAGAATGCAACAAGGTTTAATAGACCTAGATGGTTTTTAGAAAATGGTAGAGGACAAATGGGTACTAAATCATTTGGAATGCCGCCAGCAGAAATTTGGCCAGAACACAATGCATATTGGGCACACTTTAATCCAAATACATCTTTTCAAAATAATCGCCCATATTCTGGTCATTTATTTACTCCTCAATATGTTCCTCCTTCTGCAACATCTTTAACAAAACCATCAGCACTTTCTAAATTTTCAGACCCAGATTTTAAACCAGGAGCTATAGCACTTGGTACTGGATTTGAAGAAAATCCAATGATACTTGATCATGAAATTGGGCATTCTTTACAAAAAGGAGGAGCAATGCCTATTGATATACAACTTAGAAGACTTTTACCAGCTAATAATAAATTTGATAAATTTTGGACTAAATTAACTAATAATAGATTTACTAATAGCGATTATGATGAAGTTGCTAGAGATAAAAATTATTTTGATGTATCGAATAATAGAACTTATAATAATGAAGCATATCCTTTTGCAGTAGAGCAAAGAAGAAAAATGATAGAAAGAGGAATACTTAATGATAGATATGATAAAATTACTCCTTGGAAACTTTTGAAAACTAGAATAGCTGCTACTAAAAATACAGACAGCAATTTTATAGAAGGTGATAGACTTATTAAGTTTACTCCTCCTTGGAAATATGGAGGACTTTCTAAAATAATGAATGAAGCACCTGCAGTACTTCCGGCAGCTATAGGAGGAGCTGGTGCAGCAGCAGTAGGAGCTAATAAATTACAGGAACAAAAAAATGGTAACAAATCTGTTAAATATAAAGAAGGTAGTAAAGGAGTATCTCTAGCTTTTAGTAGAGGAGAAAAAGATCCTAAAGGTGGACTTACTCAAAAAGGTGTAGATAAATATAATAGAGCTACTGGTGGTAATCTAAAGATGGCTGTTACTACACCTCCATCTAAACTTAAGGCAGGTTCTAAACCAGCTAATAGAAGAAAATCTTTTTGTGCTAGAATGGGTGGTATGCCGGGACCTATGAAAAAACCTAATGGAGAACCTTCAAGAAAGGCTCTTGCACTTAGAAAATGGAATTGTTAAAACGTAAAATATAATACTATGAAATTTAAAATGGGTAACTCTGGCATGAATAGTAAGCCAGCAAACAAAAAACAAAAAAATTCTTTTCCTGACTTAAATAAGGATGGAAAAATTACTAGAGCTGATGTACTTACAGGTATAGGTGTACTTCCTGAAAAAAAAATGTGTGGCTCTAGTGGCATGAAATATAAAAATGGTTCTAATAAAGTTAAATTTCCTGATTTAAATGGAGATGGTGAAATTACTCAAGCTGATATTCTTAAAGGCAGAGGTGTAATTAAAAAGACTGGTGTCAAGTCTATGAAAGTAGATGAGATGATGTGTGGTTCTAAAGGTATGAAATATGCTGAGGGGACTAAGAGTATTAAGTTTAAAAAGAAACCTATGATAAAGAGAGCTGATGGTAGTTATTCTCAAAGGGGTTTGTGGGATAATATTCGTGCTAACAAAGGTTCTGGTAAGAAACCTACATCTGAAATGCTTAAGCAAGAAAGAAAAATTAAATCTGGTAAGTAATGTCTAAAGCTAAATTTACTTCAGGTAATGAGAGGCATGTAGTTTATAAAAAAACTACTAAGAGAGGTGAAGGGAAGATTGGTGATATTATGGTTAATCATCCTACTAAGGATAAAGGAACTTATGATACTATCAGTCTTACTAGAACTTCAAATGCTAAAACTATTAAACAAGGAATAGCTGCTGAAAAGAAATGGCATGCTGATAATGCTTATAAAAAAGAAAAAAAATATTTTAGTGGTACTAAAGAATTAAATGATCCATTAATACCAGGAAATACTACACAGTATGCTCCTAATGAAAATTTTTTTACTGATACTCAATCTTCTGCTAGTAATAATAATTCTACTATAGATTTTGGAGGAAAAAAAGGAACTGTTCAAAATACAACTTTAAATACTTTTTCAACAAATAAAATCTTTTCTTCTAATTCATCAAGAAATTATAGAGATGATTTTTTTAATAACTTTGATAAAGATATGTTCTTTAATCAAAGAATTAATCCTATGAGACAAATGGAAAATATTACTAAAAGAAGTAGTATACCATACAATTATAGAAAATATAAAAATAATGTTTTTGATAAAGATTTTTCTGAAGAAACTTTATTTCAAAAACCTAATATTGATATACCAGAACCTTTAACCCCTAAAACTCCAAAGTTTTCTATAAATCAATCAACAACTACTAATTCTGTAAAACCTGTTGATAATATTTCTGCAAAACCTAAAAGCGGATTTGCACAATATCCTAATATGAACAAGCAAGGATTTTTTGATAGAATGAAAAATAAATTTGGAGGTTTAATGCAAAATAGAACAGTTAATGGTAGAGATGTTAATAACATAAGTGTTACTGGACCTAGTTTTGTATCTGGAGCTAAAAGCGTAAAACAATATAGAGGAGATGAGAATCTTCCTGAAGCTAAAAAAGGTATGAAAAACTGTGGATGTAAACACCCTAAGGTTTCTAAATATAAGTACCAAGATGGTTCTAATAATGTTACCTCAAATAATGTTATTCCTGTAAATAATAGGAAAAAAAATATTATGAAATTTTTTCATGATAGAGAATTACTTAACAAGTATGGTTATGATGAAGGATTTTTTGAAGATGAGGAAGAAGAAACTCAAGAAAAAAATAATTCTGTAAAAGAAAAAATTGCAGAAAAAGCTAAAAAAGTAGTAAAAGAATTTAAGAAAAAATCAAGTGTACATAGCACTTCTGCTAAGTTTTTTAAGTTTGATAACGGAACTAAAAAAATCTATATTCCATTTTCTGAGATGCAACCTTCTCAACAAAATGAGTATAGAACAGGTATGCAAAAAGATGAAGACTTTACTGTTACTAATATTGGAAGATATGCTAGACCTACTAAAGCACAGAAAGAACTTTCTGCTAAAATGGATGCTAAATATAAAGCAGCTGCTGCAAAGAAAAATTCTACTGTAAAACCAGTTGTTGCTACACAAAAACCAACTGTTAGACCAACAGCACCTACTCAAGTACAACCAAAACCTGTTTCTAAAATAGTAGCACCAGTACAAGCAAAACCTACTGCACCAGTTGTTAACCCAGTTGTTACTCCACCAAAAGGAGAATCTTGGTCAGAAAATCAATGGAAAGATTTCTTAAAGAAAAAAAATAATGTTCCTTATGTTAAACCTACTCCATATATTCCTGTAGCAAAAACAAAACCTGCTACTGCTCAAATAACAGCTCCTAAAACTAAACAAGCTACTGGTGTATTCTTAGATCCAAAAAGTAAAGGAGTATTAAAAAATCAACAAGGACCAATTCCAACTCCAAAACCTATTGCATCTTTTAAAGATGCATTTTATAATTTTCCTGCATTAAAAACTAAAGCTAGAAAAGTTGCACAAGCTCCTATTGAAAATACAGTTGAAGAACCTTCTATTATTGATAGTGTATTAGAAACTATTGATGGTTTAATTTCAGGAGGACAAAGACTTGTTCAAAAAACTCAAAAAGAAAATCCAAAATCTATTAATAATGCTAAAATAGTTGATGAAGATACTATACCAAATAAAAATACTACTACTAAAGTAGACTCTCTTCCTGTAAATTATGGGTACAAAGAGTTTAAAGCTTATGCAGATCCTTATAGTGATAATCCTACTGATTCTTTAGTATCATTTAGAAATGTTTTTGATAATGATTCAGGTGCAGAATATGTAATTGGTCATAAAGTAAATGAAGTTACTAAAGCAGGTGCAAAAAAAAGATTTAATAATGTAAGAGGTGTAGCTCATTTTTTAAGAGATTCTGATATACTTCCTGGACAAAAAATAACTCCTAAAAACTGGACTACTACAAAAGGAGATAAATATGAAACTACATCTCCTGGTAAAACAGTAAGTGCTCCTGATCTACAACATATGGATAGATATAGGATGGTATATAAACCTATTCCAGGAACAGATAAATATAAAACTAAATATATTAAACCAGGAAGTCAAGAAGTATTAAGACAACTAGAAAAAGAAGGTTGGGAAACTGATTTTACAGTAAGTGGTCAACATAAATTTTCTGATATTGATTGGGATAAAGAAGGAAAAAAAACTGGATATAAAGGTGTATTTGATGAAACCAGATGGGTTCCATTAAAAAATGGAGAATTTACTCATATTCCTTATAAAGATAAAGGAAGTTTTTCAAGATTTTCTGGAGGTAGTGTAACATATTTATTTAAGCATCCTGTAACAGGAAAAAGTATAGGTGCTGATTTTGCAGGTTCTGTAAATGATATGAAAGACTATGGAAATAAATTAATTCAAAAATATAAACTAAATCCACAAGACTTAGAAGTGGTATATCATGATATGGGAAGTTACTCAGCAAAACCTAAAGCAAAAAAAGGAACCCTTGATTATGATCAATGGACAGGATATAATAATTACAATAAAGGTTTCTCAGGAGCACCTTTAATTATACCAAATTATAAGTATGGAACTGGAGCATTAACTATTCCAGAAGGTTCTGCTATTGTTACTGCTAATAAAGGTAAGAATAAACAAGCTTTAATGGCTTACAAAAAAGGTAACTATAAACTTTTAAATAAGATTATAGATGATATGCCTGAGGATAATGTTAATAAAAAACAAGGTGGAGTTGATGATCTTAAAGCAAGATATCAATATCTTGCTGGACTTACAGGACCTCTTTCTGAAGAACAAAGAAAAGAACTAGATAATATAAAAACTGAACTTACAAAACCATCATATGATTTATATGATGATAAAAGAATTGCTGAAAAGTTTGGTCAAAAATATGATGTAGATAAAGCTAACTGGAGATCTTCTTTACAAAATGGCAATCTTAATCTTAAAGAAGATTCTGAAAATACTAAATATAGAAATAGACTTAGAAATGAACCTGCTTATCTTGAAGAACAAATAAAAGAAGGTAACGTTACTATTGATAAAAATGGTAATATTGCTTATAAAAGTGTAGGTAAATCAGCTCCTGGTAAAATGGAATTTCTTGGTACCTCTAAAGCAGGTACACTTCCTGATCTTCCTCCTGAGGGGCCTGCAACAATTCCTGGAAAAACTTCAACTGTTATTCCTCCTCCAAAAACTCCTCCTGGAAAAAAAGGATATGATTTTCCATCTATGGCTGAGGTAGCTGCTAGAAGTTCTCTTCTTGCACAAGGAGTAGAAGGTGTACCTGAAAATTATTTAAAGTTAGGTAGATATAACTATGCTTCTCAACTTCCTCAAACTCTTAGAGAAATTCAACTTTCTGAACAAGCAGGTAGAGAAACTGCTAGAGATGTTGTAGCAGGAGATGCCGGAAGATACCTTGCACAAGCAGGATCTTTATCTGCTTCTAGAATGAAAGCTGCTAATGAAGCTGTAGTACAAGATACACTTGCTAGACAAGATATCTTAAATAAAAATGTAGATTTAGGTAATAGAGAAGCTGAAGTTAATACAGGTCTTAAGAATCAATTTGCTCAACAAAGATCTGCTAATAGAGGTGCTTATAACAATCAACTTATTGCTACTGGACAAAGTATTGATACTGCTGTAGATACTTCTAAACTAATGAAATCTCAAAGAAATGTAGATGATGTTAGAACCAACTTACTTAAGACTGGAGAATATACAATGGATTCACAAGGAAATATTAAAAAAATAGCTAAAGGTTCTAAAAAACTTAAAACGTATAAAAGAAAATAAGACATGGGAGTTAATGCATATACCACTAATCTTGGAGTAAGAGAAAGGCAAAGTACCTATGTACCTCTTCCTTTTGAAGAGATGTATGCTGTTCTTCAAGAAAAACAAAAAAGATATGATTTAGCTGATGCTTATGAAAGAGAAGAAAAAAGAAAAGTTTCTAAACTCTCATCACCAATAAAAGAATTTAATAATTACTATACTGAGCTAAAGAAAAAATATTTAGATGATGTAAATGCTTTACATAGTACTTTTGGTGGAGATAAAGGATCTTCTCAATACAAAAGAAGATTACAAGATATTGTAGATGTTTATGCCTCAGATCCCAATCATAATCTTATTCAAGAAAGTAATGAAAACCATCTTAAATGGATAGAAACTATTACTAAGCAAAAAGCAGAAAATAAATATTCTCCTGTAGCTAATAGGTTTTATGAAAGCTTTAAAGCTTTAAATGAAGATGGAACTTTTAATAAATTTTTATTTGCTGGAGTTAGAGAAAAAATTAATACTCAAGAAGCATTAGCTAGAGCTAATGCCATGACTCCTGATGAAGAAACTATTACTTCTTATCCTAGTGGTAACAACATTGTTACCTTAATAGGTAAAGGTAAAAAACCTAATAAGATGTATAACAATATGTTAACTTTTTTAGGTGAAGATGGATTAGAAGATTATGCTTATGATAATAGATTACCTAATTTAGAAGCTGCTAGAAAACAATTAAAAACAGTAGCAACTTCTTCTTCTAACTATAGTGTCTCTACTAAGATAGATCCTAACTATGAAGCTTTTAATGCTTCTCTTAATGCAGCTAAGTTTAAACAAGATCTTTTAAATGAACAATTCAATAGAGGATTGAATTTAGAAAATCTAGCTATGAACAAAAATAAAAATGCTGCAGAAATAGCTAAATTGCAAGCAGAAATTGCTGCTCTTGGAGGCGCTGTTAATCCTGATGGTACAATTAGAGTTCCATTACCTAATATAAATAATAATAAGTTTGATCCAGATATAAGTGGAGTAATTGATAACAATGGTAAAGTTATAGGTAATATTTATAATAATGTTCCTTGGTATAAAGATGCTCTTAATAGTACATTTCCTGATTTAGCTGGTGAACCAAGTCCTCCTGAAATTAATTCAAAAGTTGCTGATGCTCAAAAACTTCTTGAAGATCAAGAAAGAAATGTTAAAACAGTAAATAAGTTTTTACCTGCTAATAAAAAATTAGATCTTAATTATGTAAGAAAAAAATATAAGAATAGTGCTAAAACTACACTATCTGTTAATGCATATAAAAATTCTAAAGATGCTGATGAAATGCTTACAACAATAACAACTCAAGCACCTACTTATAATTTTTGGCAAGTAAATGGTGAATCTGCAAGGCTACTTGATACAGATCAAGTAAATGCTGTAAGAGAAGCTATTCTTGCTAAGCAAGGTTCAGAAGGAAGTGCAGCAGGACTTGTACATGGATTTTTCCCAGTATTTAACACTTTTGGTCCAGAAGCTATTTCTATGGAATTATTAGGTAAAGAAATAAAAGGTGTTGGAAAGAATCCACAACTTATTGTGGCTAGAATTCCTGATACTAAATATGTATCTGATAGATTAGCATTACAAGAACATAAATTAGCTGAGGGGTATGCTACAGGAACCCCTGTAAAACTACCTAGTTATATTGACCCTATAACTAGAGAAGTTGTATTTAATAGACCAGTAGAAATCTTTTGGCAAAATTTTGAAGATCCTATAGCATCAAGATTACCAAAAGTTATCAAATAAATAATTAAGTTTGCATTATGGCAAAAAAAGCAAGAATAGATAATCCAATATACGGCTCTGAAAAATTAGATCCATTATACTCCAATCCTCAATATTATGGAGACTCTGGGTCTCAATATGATAGAGTATCTTTAATGCCTCTTGATGAGCAAAGAGCCCAAGCACAAACAGGTTGGGATTCATTTGGCAATATTGCAGGTAGACTTGTTGGTAGAACAGGGCTAAGCGTTATTGAAAGTGCAGGAATGTTAGGTTATGGATTACCTAAAGCTTTATTAACTGGAAATCTTAATTCACTTTTTGATAATGAGTTGTCTCAAGGATTTAAAAGTCTTGATGAAGCTTTATTACAAAAAACTCCATTCTATCAAACTGAAGCTGAGAAAAATGCTTCTTTGTTTTCTACAGAATATCTTACCTCTACACCTTTTTGGGGTAACCTAATTGGTGAAGGTGGAGGTTTTGTTCTTGGTGCAATGGCAAGTGGAAATCTTATTGGTAGAGGAATATCCTCAGCTGGAAAACTAGCCAATAGTATGGGTATAATTGCTTCTGATGCTGAGAAAATAAGAGAAGTTGCTAGTGCTGCTAAATCAGGAGAAAGTGTTGCTGAAAAACTTATTGCTACAAGAAAAAATATTAAAGCACAAAACTTAGCCTCATATTATACTCAAAAAATTGGAGGTAATATGTATGAAGCTGGAGTAGAAGCTAGAGGTGTAAAAGAAGAAATTCTTAGAGCAAAGATGGAAGAATTTGAGAAAACAAATCTTCCAGGAGCAGTTCCTACTGAAGAACAAAAAGCTACATGGGAATCAATAGCAACTACATACTCTAATGCTTCCTTTGGTTTAAATTTAGGACTACTCATGATTGATGGTCTTAACATAGGAAGATTTCTTAAAGGATACAAGTCTACTAATAAAGCAGTTAATGCTTTAAGAGATGCGGGTAAATATACTGAAAAAGGAATCTTAGGTAAAACTTTTGATAGAGCAGGAGCTATTCTTGGAGGAGGATTAGCAGAAGCAGCTCAGGAAGGAGGTCAGTTTGTTACTGAGAAGATGACAGCTGATATGGCTAGAACTCAAAAAACTGCTGATGCTACAAGAAGTTTTAATGATTATTTTATATCTACAATTAAAGGATTAGAACAAACTTTTGGTACTAAAGAAGGGCAAGAGTCTATGCTTGCAGGTTTCTTACTTGCTGCTCCATTTAATATTCCTACTGCTATTAGTCAAGGATCTGTTGATAAACATGGTATTGAAGCTATGAATAATAATGCTACTGGAAAAACATTCCAGGCTTTATTAAAACATAACCATGATAACTTTATAGAACAGGTTGGTGAAAAGAAAGATAAGTATGCAGAAATGAATTCTCATATTTTGCATGAAGATTTGCAAAGAGATGGATTTTATAAGTATGTTAAAAGTAGAGATAATGCTGGTAGATTTGATGATGTATTAGATGATATTGGTGATCTTAAAAGAATGGACATTAATGCTTTTAAAGAAGGATATGGTGAACATTATACTGAAGTAACTAGACAAGAAACTTTAAATGATTTAGAAAAACAAGCTAGGTACTATCAGAATACTAAAGAAGAAATTGAAGCTGCATTTAGCAGTCATCAAAATAAAGAAGCTCTTATTGAAGGGTCTGTAAAAATTAATAATCTTACAGATAGAATTAATAGATTAGATTCTAAAATTGCCAATGGTGGTATTTCAGAATTAATTAGAACTAATTTACAAACAGATAAACTTAACCTTATTAATGAAAGAGCTGCCGAAGAATTAAAACTTGGAGAGTATCTTTCTGAAAGAAAAACTCTTGCAGAAGATGAATTAGAAAAAGAAGCTGCAGCAGAAATTGAAGAACCAGAAGATCTTACTGAAAATAAAAATAAAACTAAACCTAAAAATAAAAAGCCGGCAGTAAAAGATTTTGAAAAAGGAGATGAGGTTTCTTATAAAAATTCTAAAGCAATTGTTGAAGCCGTTAAAGAAGATGAGACTGGTAATAAAATACTTACTATTGTACAAAATAATGGTATTAAAGTAAATGTAGATGAAACTAGTTTAGATAATTCTGCAATTGAAGAAGAAGAAAACAATGAAGATTGGAATTCTTTTGAAACTCAAAATACAAAAGGTAAGGATGGACTTATTGAAGCTGATATTTTTGATGAAGACGGTAAAGCAACTAAATGGATGAGTCTTAATCCAGAAGATCATGAAAATTCTCCACATGTCAATGCTTCAGATTTAGGTCTTATAGATTTTGGTCAAAAAGAAAAAAATATTTCTGAAGATTTAAAAGATACAGATTTTCACAATAGCTTAAAAATTAATGCAACTGCTGCTAATAGAATTAAAAATGATATTCTTGATAGTGGAGTAGATAATTACTCTTATGAGTATAAGAAAGAAAAAGATAGTAATGGAGATTATCAATATAATGTATATGCTAAAAAAGGAAATAGTAAAGCAGTTAAAGTTGGTTTCTTTTTAAACTTCAATAAAAACTTTGCTAGCAATGGTAAAAAAGATAATATTACTATTGATAAATTTTTTAAACAGTATATAGCTACAGGAACAGAACAAGCTTTAGCTAAAGCTCCAATTATAAATACTATCTCTAAAGCACAATCAGTGCTTCTTGCTGAAGATGAATTAAATATTACTGATCAGTCTTGGCTTGCTACTAAAATATTAAACAGTTATGAGAATTTAACTTTATCTAATATTATTGGTTCTAATTATGCTAATAGATGGAAAGTTAATGATGAATTTGTTGTAGCTAAATATTCTAAAGGATCATATACTCTTATTGGAAATGTATCTGATGATAATGAAAAAATATTTAATGAAGCTATAAAAAAAGAATATAATAAAAACTCACTTGGTGCACAATTTATTATTATGGTTAAAAGACCTAGTAAATATAATGTGTACAGTTTTATTAATTTAAAAGGCAAAGATGTAGATGCTAAAATTAAACAAAGTTTAGTTGATAGATTAGAAGATCCTAAAGTTGATAAAGAAGCTCTTGTACAAGAATTAAATGAGCAAATATTTATAGGAGCTAAGGGTAAATCTTTCAAAGTAAATATTGATGAAATAGATACTATTGTTCCAGTACATTTGTATTTTGATACAGATTATAATGGAGATATTGTAGTTAAAAGAGAACCTAAAGTTGTTGAAGGTAAAAAGCCAGATGTTGAGATTCCTAGAAAATATCAAAAGTCTAGTATTTCTGCAAAGGATGCAATTATGGAATATGGTTATGAAAGAATTCCTGTAGAGACTGTTAAAGATATTGATGATATTAAAAATAGAGTTGTAACAAATGTTGATAAAAAATTATGGGATTCATATTTTTCATTCTCACATTCTACTTTTTTAAGACCTTCACCAACTATAAGTTCTCAAACACCTGATAGTTCAGATAATAAAAGAAGAAATAGTAAGGTTGATGCAGAAACTGCTAATAGAGTAATTAAAGAAATTATTAATAATAAAAAAATTATTAAAGGTCTTACTAAAGATGGCAAACTTGTTGAGATAGACTCTGGTGAAGAATATGAATCTTATTACAATACTAAAACTAAAGAAACTTATCAAAGAGCTACAAGTATATCTTCAGAAGGAAAAACATCCTCAGATGAAGAACTTAAGAAAACTTCAATAGGTCTTGGAAATAAGACAGATAAAATCTTTAGAGATTTTTTTAATCCTAAAAATGCAAGGAAAAAATTAAATTATGAAGATTATGATATTGTTTCTGAAGATAAAAAAAGAGAGTTTGATAAATTTTTAAAACAATTAGAAACTCTTAAAAGTGATTTTATTAGAAGAGGAGAAACTGTTTATGCTAATGGTATAGTTCTTTATGATGATGAATTTAAAGTTGCCGGTACAGTAGATGTAATAACTGTAGATAAGTATGGTAACTTTAGAATATATGATGTAAAAACTATGAGAGGTAATCAGTTTGAAGACTCTTATGCAGATGAAGAAGATACTTATGAAGACGGTAGTAAAGTAGAAAAATACTATAGTAATCTTTATGGAAAAAGTAATTACCAATCTCATACTGATCAATTATCTATTTATAGAATTCTTTTAAATAATACTCATGGAGTATTAGCTACACAACTTGCTATTATACCTATTGAGTTAGATTATAAAACAGGTGATACTAAAACTAAAAAATTAAATCTTTTAGAAGATTATATTTATAAACTTGACAAATTAGATGAGGTTGGAGAACTTTACTTAACTGAGAGTGCAGCAACAGAAGAAGTTGAAAAAGCCAAAGTTAATTACTCTGCTAAACAACTACTTAAAAAAATTAATGAAGTTGAAGTAATTGATGATGATTTTATTCTTTCCTTAGGAATGGATTTACAACAACTTTATGATTTTGTACAAGATGATGTTAATAATGTTGATCCTGATGAACTTAAAACATTCATGGAAGATTATGAAGATGACGCTATTACAGGGTCATATAAATTTTTCTTACCAAGATATATAGACTCATTATCAACTACTACTAAAACTAAAAAACCACAACCTGCTACTCAAGAACCTGAAGATAGCAGTAAGAAAGAACCTGAAGGAGCAACAGCTCCACAAACATCAGAAAGTTTATTTGGTAGTAAACCTTTATTTGATGTACCTAAAGATAATGGTACTTCTACTCAAAGTACTAAAGAAGAGGAAGAAGGCTATAAACCTTTTGATGAGTACACAGAAACTGAGCAACAATTTATTGAGCAAGCTAATCAAGATGTAAAAAGAATTTTAAATGTTGATATAAAACTTGAGCAGAATAGTTTAAACTTTGGTAGTTTTAGAAATGGACTTATTTATCTAGCTTCTAAAGCTCCTAAAGGTACTTTATGGCATGAAGCTTTCCATGGTATATTTAGTATTCTTACTCCTAATGAAAAGGCTAGAGTATTAAATATTGCTGAAAGAGTATTTGGTAAACCTACAGCAGAAGATTTACAATCACTTAGAAAAATCTATCAAGAAAGAGGTTATAAAAGAATAAGTGATAGTTTCTTATATAAGAAAATTCTTGAAGAAAAAGTAGCTGATCTTTTCCAAGATTACATGAATGAAAAACCTACTACATTTTTTGGTAAGTTTTTTGAAATGCTTAAAAGGCTAGTTAATTATTTCCTTGATAGAACTTCAGAACCAAGTTTTGCAGCATTCTTTGATGAGATTTATTCTGGAAAATATAAAGCTGTTAATCCTGCAATTGAGAAGATAGAATCTTTTAAACCTATTAGTAATGCAAGTGGAAGTGAGCAAGAAACTTTATTAGCACAACTTACATCTTACTATGCTAATAGAGGTAGTTTTTATAAAGAAGAAAATTCTAATCTTGGAACTTTTGTTAGAGTAATGCTTAATAAAATAAGAATTGGGCATGATGCTAAAATTAAAGATGATTATGAGAACGCTAAGAAAAATCTAGCAAATCTTGTAAATAAAAAAGTTTATACTGTAGAACAAGCTTTAAAACAAGAAAAAGCAATTAGAGAAAGAATTCAAAAAACTTATGTATCTGGAGAAATAGATGGTAAAGAATATTTTTATCCAGAGTATCTTTCAAAAAAATATGAAGATGATATTATTGCTGAAGTATTAGATTACAATGACTTTAGAAAAGTCAATGATAATGATATGAATCAGGAAGATGAGAAAGAAAGATACTATGAAGAAAATGAATTTGAAAAAAGTATCCACTCTACTCCCGCAGGACAAGCTATAAGAAATGCCATGAGAGATATGGCAATTGTTGATAAGTACTTTGAAATTAAACCTATTAATGCTGTAGGTATTATTAACAATCTAACCTTTACTCTTAATGGTATAAGTAAAAATGAAATGAGGGAAAAATTAGAAAGTTTAATTTCCTCTGAAGAAGATGGTATTGAGAGTGATTTTTCAAAAAGCTTAAGAGTTATTTTAGATGAGTATAATAGAAATGCTACTTTTAGAAGGCAATTTCAAACAGCTTTTGATAGATCTTTTGCTCAAGCTATTAAAGCAGTAAGTAGTGTAAGCACTAAAGAAAGTGGAAAATATTTAACAATAGAAAATAATAAAGACCATATTCAACAACAATTAGTTGATTGGGAAACTCAAAATAGTTTTGATGAAGACTCAAATATTAGACCTTTAGAAAATGGTACTATAGAAGAAAAGAATAGTGTGTTATTACAATACTTAGGTATTAAACTGGAACCTGATGTATATAAAGAAAAAAATACTCAAAAATTATTAACCGCTTTAAGAAAGAAAATATTTAATGTTAATAGTAAAGGTGAAATAACTGGTTCAAAATTCTTATTTACTGATAAAGAAAATAAAGTTGCTCTTGAAGATTTAGCAAAAATAAATATTAAATACCGTTTAGATTTAGGAGAACTTAATTTTAAAAATGCTGATGGTAAACCAATGAGTTCAATTATTAATAATTCTTATATTATTAATAAACTTAATGCTGTTACTAATAAACATTTAGTTAAAGAAGGAGAAAGTTTTAAAAAGAAATGGGGAATCTTTATTGGTACCAAATTTGGTGATAAGTCTTCTGATTATAAAGGTATTGACCCTAAAGCATACTTCTTAACTCAGTTAATGATGTATTCTAATAGGGAGGGTGATAATAAGAATGTTAAACCTTATTATGCTGTACAACAACCTTCTGATAAAAATACTGTTTTTGTTTTTGAAGGTAAAAGATTTACAGGTAATCCTGCTTTAATAGCTCAAATTTTAAGAGAAGAAAGAGAAAGGCAAGATGCTCAAATGGAAGAAATACTTGCTGTCTTAGAAAAGATTAATGCACTTGATATAAATGAAGAAGATAAAATATCTCTCTTAACTGAGGGGTATCATTATGTTGAAAAACAAACTATTGGTGAAGCTATAAATGCTTATGAAAGAGTTTTGAATGGAGAAATTAATAGATTAGACTCCTCAGTACCTAGAGCATTTAAGTATAATAATATTCCATATAT
>Ga0181356_1000528_pt1 | contig 16614 bp, 17 predicted proteins | sample Fa13VDMM110SN_FD_130104 | JGI IMG/M metagenome (GOLD analysis project Ga0181356, IMG submission 130104) | Freshwater viral communities from Lake Michigan, USA - Fa13.VD.MM110.S.N | ecosystem: Environmental > Aquatic > Freshwater > Lake | place: USA: Michigan | collected 2013-09-24 | reverse complement strand
GTTAATAATTTACCCATTGCGCCTTCTTCTAGTTCAGATGCGGGTTGGGGTTTAGTAGATAATCTTTTTTTAACTATCTCTTTTAATCTTTCTTCGTTCATAGTTTGTACTTGGGATTTAGCTATATTCATTGCACGACCACGCATCACATTTTCTGCTTCTTTTTTATATTTTTTAGCAAAGTTTCTTCTATTACCTTTCATTGCTTGGTAAATATCTTCTGCTCTGTCTAATATTGCCTTTGATATCATGTGTGTTTTAATTTAAAATAGTTAGGGGGAGCCAAGCTCCCCTATAACCGTTTTAATGTTTTACTTTACTTTACTCTCAACAACTGAAGCTTTGCGATACTCGTTCGCTGCTTTTTTAATTTCACTTGCTGCTTTACGGGCACGTCCTTGTGCTACTTTAGATCCTTTAGCATGTTCTGCTGTTAGGTTTTCTAGTAAACCATGTAACTTTTCTAATAACTCTTGACTGCTCATAGATTTTATTTATTTATTTGTTTATATTATGCTTGTCCGCTTGTAGGTATTTGTGTCTTCAAGAAGAACAAAGCTGTGTTTCCGATTTGTCTAATTAGTTTATCTTTGGTTTCACCATCAGGTAATTGTTTAGCAGCGTCTAAGGCCATTTGTAAACCTTGTCCAATTGCTTTTTCACTAGCATCTCCACCACTCATATCCATGCTCATATCCATAGCCGGTGCCTCTTCAGCCGGTGCTAAGTCTATGTCTAAAGACGCTTCATCATCTATCGGCTCATCTATTTCAATGTCTTCAACAGGTGGTAATTCGTCTTTTTTCTTTTTTTCAAGTAAAGATATTTCTTCTTGAACTAGTCTATTTATTAATTCTTTTGCTCTAGTGTTCATTATGTTTTATTATAAATATGGTATATTATCGTAAGTTTTGTAGTTTATAAATAGTAGAGCGAATTAGGTCTGTAATAACGTCTAGTTGATTTTTAATATTAGTATCACTAATGCTATCGTATACATCACAAACTGATTTGTTTAGCGCTTCTAAATATGCAATTACCTGTTGGCCATTGTTATATTCCATTAAATTAAAGTTAGAATATCCTTTTATAATACCATATTTACCTTGGTATGACTCAACTAAAGCATCAATTAAAGGTATTATACCATCATAATACACATTTAGAGCCATATGCTCTGCGAATGATTGTGTTTGTAGATGAAATATATGGGTTTGTGTTCTTGAATGGAACAGATAAGAAATTAATTTAACAAAATCCATGTTTAATTTTTATATATAAATATCGGCTATTTTTTCAAGCTTTCAAGATACTTAATGGTTTCTTCTTTATTCTCTAATAATTTTTGTTTAGCATTACCTGACCAACGCTCCATATCACCTGCTTCAGTTATATATGATTCATTTTTAGTGTCTAACTCTTCATCTATCCATATATTGAATTCATGGATCATACCATCAATGTCTGAGTTGCCTATGAATTTTTCATATTCTTCTAATAGACCTTTTTGTCTAAGACTGTGTTCAAAATCTACCTGGCAATTAAAGCATCTTTTATATTGTAAATAAAAACGTTTGTCCAGATGGGGTTTCATTACTTTAGCGCAACAAGGGCAAAATAAGGGTAGGTTAATTTCTTTCTTAGCAGCATCTAATTTAGTGATGTTTTGTTTAACACCGTTTTTAATAGTCCAAGTACGATCATCTTCTTCCCATATATCACCTTCTTCATGGTGTTCATGTTGTTTAGTATAACCAGTACCTACAGTAGCTTTTTCACCATACTTGCCTGTCATAAGGTTACGAAGACGTTGTACGTCTTTCTCCTTAAATTCTTTTTTCAAAACATTTTCAGCCATAACTTAATTTTTTATAATGAATTTTCCCAACCTCTAAAGTACATACCGTTACCATATTCATATGCTTCACGTTCTAGTTCTTTTAAATAGTCGTCTTCATTTATATTATATCCTTCTATATTTGTTAATTTACCTTCAAGATTTTGTTTATGATGTATCATCTCATGAGCATATGAACGTAATATATCTTTTGGATGTCTGTTTAAAGTATATAAAGTAATTGATTTATCATTCGGGTTGTAATATGCTGTTTTTCCTAATAAATCTTTAGCATTTTTAGTATCATCCTCAATGAATATTAAATCAGGTAAGGGTTCAATATTAATGTTATCCATCATGTATATTGTTAAAGATACTAATAATTCTTTAAACTCTAGATTATATTCTAATCCATTTTTATTAATATTAGATATTACTATTTTATCTTTATCTTTATCAACTTTAAAGTCGGGTGGAGATAAATTTCTATAATAATCTTTATAATACTCAACTCGAGTTGGTTCAGAGGATATATTCAAGTCTATTTGTTTATTTTGTAGTGGCTCAAAGAAATTATTTGTTTCTTCTTTAGGAGTATTATCGTGTCCACATTTGTGGCATATAAATAAATCATCTCCACCATCTTCTATTTTCCACGTCCAACCACAGTTATCACAAACTATACTATCACCTTTAATTTCTTCAGATATATCATTACGTCCTTTTATATAGGCCCAATACATACCCTGCCCTTTATCTACAATATCTTTGTCATCTATACCAAATTGTTTTTTAATAGCAAGTTTGTATATTCTATCTCTTTGAGTTTCTCCTTTCTTAGGTTGATCATTTTTTTCTATAGATGACCAGCTGATTATTTCAACATCAGAGTGTTTACTAATATAGTCTTTAGTAATAGCAACAATTGTAGCTATTATTCGATATAGATCCCCAGCATTTGTTTCTGGGTATGTCATGTTATCGTATTTGGTGCCTACTCCAAAGTCTACTCCTATTCTGTTATCATATTGGTATATATCTACAATGTATGGTTCTCCAACTGATTTAAAGGAGTATGTAGATGCAGATTTTGCTTTAAAAGGGTAAGCATCTGATAGTTTTTCAAATACTTCTGTTACTTTAGGAATACCTCCGATTAAATGTTCAACCTTAGCTAATTCTTCTTTAGTTAAAAACGGTGTTATAAGATCCCTTGCTGATGGTATCATTCTTCAATTTTGTCATAAATATTAGGGTCTAATTGAATTTCGATAGGATATTGATCACTGTTAGGTTTTGGGTCGGGATTTTCAAGTTTAAACAACTCATGTACATGTTCAAATAATTTAAAATTATCTTCAATTGAACGTGTCGGTTCATATACTTCCCATCCTTTACCTTGTATTGATTTACCTTTTTTATCCTCACTACGTTTAGATGATTTTAACCAGACAATTCCTACCCGTTCAATTTTTTCTTCAAACGTTTCATTCCATGCCTCGGCATATGCTGCTAGTTGTAAATCCATTGCTGTGTGTAGTGAGTTAGATGTTTTAATATCTAATAACCATCTTACACCTCCTATTTCAGCTACTATGTCACATGTCCCAGCAAACTTGTGTTTGTCTGAGAATAAATGCATTTCACTTTCAATTAGTACTGGTTTGAAGTTGGTCCAAAATTCATGGAATTTTAGGATCATTTTCCATACATCTAATGAATAATTTGAATATCCATCCTTATTTAACCATTCAATTTTTTCACCTAACAAATAACGCTCAATAGCATCGTGCACTTGATTACCTTCATCAGCTGCTTTTTTAACTATAATATCAGCATTATGACCTACATCTTTTAACCATGTTTCAAAAAATTTACCTTTAGGTAAAAATTGTAATATACTTGTTACAGATGGGTAATAATCATTATTTCTACTATAAAATCGATTATCGTTAATGTTTACTCGTTTTGAAGTTGGATCCATATGGAGTATACGAGTAACACTCTTTTTATGAATACTTACATTTTTTTCAATCACACTAATTGTAGTTTTTTCTCAAATAAACTTGAGAATGTTAATGGAATAGTATGTTGGATTAGATTTGTAAAATTTTCAAATCCCATTTCACTAGGATCTTTATCTTGCATATCTACCAAATATACCTCTTTACCTTCATTGATCAGTTCCTCACAAAATGATAAAGCCTGTTTAATAGCATCTTTATCTAATGCTATGTATATTTTTTGTACTTTAGAAGTAACTAATTTTTTTCTTAAATTTTGTTGGATGTTTTTGCCTAACAGTGGGATAACATTGCGTTTAATAGCAAGTGCATCAAATGGTCCCTCACATAATATAATTGGTATATTCCAGTTAATAAACAACTCAAATGGTATTATATCACGAGATACATCTGGGTTTTTATATTTTATAGATGAGTTTTTATTAAAACTACGAGCAGTAAAATAATTTAAAATTCCATCTTTATCATATGATGGTACTACAATACAGTTGTTGTATTTACCGGATTCACAATAGCCTATATTGTATTTAATAATGTCGTCAGGTGTAACTTGTCTGCGTTTTAAATAGCTGATTGCGTGCTTATACTCGATGCTATTATATTGGTTTGATAGCGGTTTGAATTCTTTAGGTAATTCTACTTTTTTATCAGTTGCTGTTATTTCAAAATTACCTGATGTAAATTTTTCTAGTGATTTTACTTCTTTAAGTTTATCAGCCGGTGCGCCTATAGCCTTAAATAAATTAGATAATTTTTTACCTTTTTTACTGCATACCCAACAATTCCAAGGATGTTCACCTTTAGGGTTCTCTGTTAAATTAACTTCTAATTTAGGCTTATGGTGATTACAAAAAGGACAATGATAAGCAAAATTACCACGCGCAGTGGATTTACCAGTACCTAAAACCGAATTTAGTGTAGCGACTAGAGCTTGATTTATCATACTTACAATATAACAACTAGATGTGGGTTTGCCAAATCTTTTTTAAAATATCGTCCTTGTATGTTATCATTATAACTGTTTGTTTCTAAACAGCATGTTGTGAATTGGTACTTAGCCTCAAGATATGATAGGTGTTTTGATGTCCATGCTAAATCTAGTATTTCTCTATAGAATTTATCTTCACCTAAACGTGCTACATCTTCTAGTAATGGTTTACAACTACCCCAATATGTTTTCCAATCTGACTCGGCGTATAAGACTTCTTTAGTTTTTTTACGACCTGGACCAGTTTGTTCAGCCATGGCTTTTTTGCCTAATTTTTTAGTCTTTTTATGTTGTAGGAATTTTTTACCAATGTATATTCTACTATTGACTGTGTTAGAAATAATATAAACAAATCCGAATGGAGTATATTCACCAAAATCTTCTATATTATCAATTTTATTACCTTTATATAACCAATTTACCATTTTTAATAATTTCTTGTTTTTATACCACTACCTAAATCAGATAATTTTTTTAATTCAAAACCACTTAAACTTTTAGTTTCTTTTATAGCATAATTTAAAACTGTTTTAGCAGCGCTAGATAAAGATTTAGGAGTTAAACCATCACGAAGATTTTCAAGATATACTCTTGCCTCTTTTATAGCTACTATTTCATCTGGGGATTGGTCTAGTCCCCCTACATTACTTAGTTCTACTAAATATCCTATAAGAACTGGGTATGGGCTTGTTGATGGAATTTCTGTTTTGGTTTTTGTAGTGATATTTTGTGCTATATCTTGGGCTTTTACTCCACCTAAAGATCCAGCTAAAGAAGCTAATCCCACTAAAATATTTTCTTTCCAACCCTCATCTATAACATTTTGGTTCAATACTTTAGTAATTTCTTCTTTTATTATTTGTTTTAATCTAGATTTTTTCATTATTTATCTATATTAACTAATATTGTTGTATCAGTTGTTACACTTGTTGGGAGTGGTTGACCTAATTTAGCCACCATTAATAATTCTTGAGCCTCATTATAAAAACCTACTGTTGTAACATATGGGCTAAAGTATGAACCTGTTACAAAATTATAAACTGTACCATCTGTAGAACCTGATATTAAGGATGGGTTTAGACTAAAGTTGAATTCATCGGGCCTAATGGTGCATTTATATTGTGTTTCATATATTGTTCTTGAGCTTTGAAAACTGCAAGTAGGAGTAGATAGAGAGGAAGTAAAATAACTAGCGTATGTAGAATAAGTATCCGTCATTGTAATAATACCATGTTGGTAATTGATTATTCCATATACACTTTTGCCACTGTCTACTATTATACCCTCACCATTATCAAATAATTCAAGTTCATTTTTACCATTATATAAAAATTTATACCTAAAAGTATTTGGGTTTATATAGTCACCAAATAAGTTTTTAGGTATAGATATTATACCAATTCCTCCCCAAAGTAATCCTCCTCCAGTAACATAAGCTGATTCAGTTGGAAAGAATCTTTCATAACCATAGTTTGAAGCATAGTTGTAGGAATTTGTTTGGAATAAGGTAGTAGACTCATAATTATAAAATCTACTATAAACGTTTGTTTGAGAAGCATCTTCAATTGCTTGGCCTAGGTAATTAGTGATATATGGAGAACCACTTATAGGGTTAGGGATATAATTAGTGTAATATAACTGTTTTATAGAGTTATATTTTAATTTTTGATCATATTCTAATGATGAAGTAAGAAGATTTGAGGACGTATAATTCGCCCCCAAATATATTCCTATTCCATTAGTAGTAAAAGATGCGCTTCCCTCAAAAGAAAAACTTTTATTAACAACTAACGGAGATACAATTACATCCGTGCTTAGAAATTGTTTGTAAGCACTCATTCATTAAAAGTCTAATTTAACACGTATTAATGCCTCTTTTGTAAAGTCTTTCTTAAGTGGTTTAGACAATTTAGCTACCGCTAATAATTCATTTGAATCATTATACATTCCTACTGTTGTAATATAAGTAGTTGGACTATTAATGAATAAATCATATAATACAGCTCCTGTACTACCTGATATAAAACTTGGGTTTTCAGTATAGTTGAATTCAGCATTTCTTGCTCTACAAAATACAAAATCAGAAGTTATTGTTTCATTACTGTTTAATGAGAAACTACTTGTGAATGAGCCTGTAGTTAATCCTATTCGGCCTGACCCAGTTGAATATAAACGGACTGGGTTAGCTGTATTTGCATTTGATGTTCTTACTGTGTTTAAAGCAATACCTCCACTTGCAAATGATAAATCCAATGCTGGGGCATTTAATATAATAGTTCCAATATCTGGTAGGAATAAACCGTATGATCCTGATAATGTCATACCATTACTTACAGCTCCCGGAGCACTGTTTGCTGTAGATATTGCAGTTCCGTTACTTCCTGATACAATTTGGTATACTCTACCAGCGTCACAGTATGTAACTGTTGTTGTGTCTAAGCTATTATCTGTTAATGTTATGGCTCTAGAAGCAGAGTATAATGTTAAGTTTAATGATCCTGGGAATAAGGATTCTTTAAATCTTGCTCTATCAACTGTAATGGTATAAAAATCTTGCTGCACTGGGGTAACAGATGAAAATGAGAATTGTGTATTCTCGTCTCCATAAATTAAATTACGGAATTGACCATATACTGTTCTTGAAGGAGACAATCCACTTATGCCTGCATCATATAATAATGATCCTGATCCATTTATATTACCATAAGCTATATTAAATTGAATTTCAGCTGATGTATTAGTAAATGGATCAGCATTATACACATTTAAGTAATAATTACCAGATGTTCCAGCTACTTGTACAGAAGAAGTATATAATGATAATATTGGGTTTGAGTAGTTAGTCCAACATGGAGCTGTTATACTATCAGCACTAACTAAGAAATCTTGGGGGTCTAATGTTTTATATGACATTTTTTATAATATTTTTATTAACTAACTTTTGTTATAGTAATTGGGATAGTTACTCTTGCTCCACTATCTCTACCAGTTACAATCAATACTGTTTGTAATTGGGTTTGGTTACCAAATAGTGTATTAATAGTAGTACCAGTCATGTTTAATGTAGTACCAATTACTGTCTTAGATACATTAGTACCCAATGTAGTTGTTGAGTTTAAAGCAGTAGATGAGTTTGTATTAATACCCACACCATTAAATACACTCATTGTTCTAACATCACCAATGGTAAAATTATACCCTGATGTTTCAAATGTTTGTGATCCACCTAAATAATTTAATGTTTGAGGTGTTATTGATAATGAAGCGCCTTGTTTTAATACTATGTTAGTATAACCGATGTTAAGGATAGGCATTTTAGCTGTACCACGAGGTAATGTAGTAAGTAAATACTTCATTATTTGTGTCTCATCAGAAAATGCTTCTAATAAAGGCATACCTTCAATTGCTTGACCATAATATGCTGATCCTGAAGGGTTGTTTGGGTTGAATAGAGTGTAGTCAATCTCATCATCTGATAATGAGAATTGGGTGATACGGAATGATCCGTCGTTTCTGGCTAAGAGTTCTCTACCTTTTTTAGTTAAGATAGCATCAACTGTTATAATTTGGTTATTTAAATATCCCATTTTTTATATATAATTTATTATAAATATTATGTTAATAAGCCTTCTGCGGCAAGTTTTTGAATTATAGTTGTAAAATTGTCTTCTAATTCTTTAGACATATATTGTGGTTTAATGAAACCTGTTAAAGGTTGGCCAGTTGTGCCTGTAGGTTTAAGTACATTTAATATTATTTGGTTACCAGCATTTGGATTTATTCTATATATACAAAAGTGATCTAATATAGAACCACTTGGAACAGGTGGAACTACTTTTAAAGCTAGATTACCATCTGTAGTAGTTGTATTTTCATATATTGTATGTACATTACTTGGATCATATTCAAATCTAATAAAATCCCCAGGTTGAGGGGTGAATGGTAAAGTAATATTACTAAATCCAAAAGTAACTGAGAATGCAGGAGTAACTTGAAGATACTGGTTTTGATTTAGTCCGGTTAATCCTAATGATGCTGTTATTACTGTAAAATCATTAGAAGCAGTAGTATATGTTCCTATAGTCCAAAATGGACTAGTTATAAAATTAATAGCGGTGTATGTTTGAGTGTTGGTAAATAAGGTACTAGCATTATTATCTAATCCTACTATTTGACATGATGCTTCTGCTGCGTTGTTATCTAATTTATAACGTACTCTTATTTTGTCTCCATTATTAAAATTACTAGGAATTGTTGATGCTTCACATGTATATGTGGATCTAGGTAAAACATTCTCCCCTAATGGGTTAGAGTTACTTTGTTGGTTGGCACTTGGGATATTATATATTCGATATGTATTATTATTACTATTTGCTAATACAAGTGGAGCCCAGTTAGTTCCTCCATCTGTTGATTTTTCTATTTGAATATAAAAAACATTACTTTGATTATCTTGGGATGGATTTTTAACTAAAACTTTAGTTTGGAAAGATACTTGAGTTCCTTGAGATGTAGTATTATTAGGAAAAGTATATATATTACTTGAGTAATTACTCCCACTATCATTTATTTCTGTTCCGAAATCTAAAACAGCATATGTGTTATTAGTTATGTCAGATGTACTTGATTTCTTAGCTAAGAATGCATAATTATAAGCACTGTCTAAACCTACACCACCGGGTCCTGCTGAGAAACTCATAGTAGTAATGTGGTTTGTTCTTCCAGAGCCTGTTTCTGTTATTAATATAGGTTGTATTCTTCCTACACCTGTAATTTGTTTAGAACCTAATAATGTAGTAAATAAAGTAGTTCCTTCTAAACTTGTAACATTAACTATTTTACCTGCTTCAAAATTTTGTAGCATGTTAAGTATGTCAATAGAATTAGGTTGAGGAGCAACTACATTACCTTGAGCATCGATTATATATTTTACAAAATAAGCTGTTTGATCTATAATTTCTGGGGTTGTACTTCCTACACTACTAAAGTAAGCAAAATATGTTTGGTTTTTTTCAGCTGCAGAGAAAGCTCCATAACCACTACCATTATTGGTGGTGGTGTTAAAATCACCTATAATACTATCGCCTAATAAAAATCCTTGAGGGTCATTATTAGTAAGTTGAGGAGTGAATTGTTGTATTCCGGGCATAAACTATTTATTGATTAATTCTATAAGATGTTGTTCTACTACCATTATATCTAATATTAGACCAAGCTTTTGAGTTATAATTTGAATCTTGAACAAATGCTCTATCTGCTGTTCCTGATATGATAAGGCCAAAATTAATAGGAACCAAGGGATTTTGAGAATAATCTATATCCATCCATACAGTAGAGTATTGTGGTGTTTCAGCGTTGTCTAATAATGGATTATAGTCATTATAATCAAAATTAATAGCATCTGGGTCAAAGTCTATTAATGATGAAGAACCATTAAATGGAGGAGTAATTTGTATTATACTCATAGTCACCTCAGCATTGGTTGAAAGTCCACTATTATTCCCAGTATATACTGCTAGTGTTGTTCCTTCTGTTAAGGTGTTACTTCCAGTTAATATTAAATTAATAATAGTATCTCCAGATGCTGAAAATAATAAATTATCTATATCAGCTGTCACACCTCCTGGACCTGGGTATACGTTTCCAGTAGTATTTTTATATATATAATGTTTTGTAGATGAGTTAGTTGAGTTATTAATTGATACTTGTAATTGTATATTAGCATTAGAAGTATCACCAAATGTATATACACCAGTTGTTGGGGAAAAATAAGATAAAGTATTTCCTGTTGTTACACTATATGTTCTAACTTTACTTATAATTCCAACTCCAAGAATTCCTTGAGTATCAACTTTTGAACTAGTGAAACTATAATCATTTATATTTCCTACAGAAGATGTGATAGCTTGAGGGTATGCTAAACCAAATATAAAATAATCATTCTGTACTTGTGTAGTTGAAATAACATATTGTTTAATTCCTATATCCTCATGGCTAATGCGAATTGAAGTCATTTGAGCTAAATAATCAGACTTATCTGTGCCATTAGCATCAAACTTATTAATTTTTAAATATTTTACACCATCATTAAATATGGCTCCGTATCCTGTGGGCATATGACTATTTTATTTTATCCTGGTGTAAATGCAGTTGGTACTCCTGGTGGGTTAATGTTAAGAAAACTACCTGTATCAAACCATAAATATATTTCTCCTTGGTTTGGTGAAGTATTAATGTTTAAAAAGTCTTCTAGTGGTGTTATGTTACTTATATATAATGTAGGAGTATATAAATTTTGTGTGGTTGAAGGATATTTAAAATCATTAGCATTATTTAATTCTCCATTTGTTACTACAAATTCGGTTCCAGGTAATTCTCCATCATAAAATTCATCTTGAGTTGAATGAATTATAGTAGATACTCCTGTTGATCCAGTATAATATTGGAGCCATGTTTGGTTTGAGTAAGGTAATAAATTATAAACTTCTAATGTTGATATAGTGATAGTACTTGGGAAAGTTGTACCTTGTACATAAGTTGAAAATCTTTCTCCTTCTATATAAGATATATGAGTTGGGGTAGATATTGTACTAAAAGATGTTACATTATTACTTGAAGTTATTATACCATTTATTGATGAAGATATAATAATATTTACAGGATCAGTACATGAAACAGATGATGCAAATTTAGCTATTCCACTTGTTAAAGCTATAATCTCTCCATTTTCATATATAAATCTTCCAGTTGGGTCAGAACTAGGAGATATAAGAAAAGTATCAGATGGATATTGTTGTAGATAATTAACATAATTTGATGTTAAAGATGTTGAAAGTGATGATGTGAAAAGTCTATATCCATAATCAAAGCTAGATAAGCCTTCAGTTAAAACATTATATTGATTAAATGTTCCTCCAGTACCACCATCTATAAAAGCAGTATCAATAGTACCTTCATATGTTAAATCTTCTCCATAGTTAGATACTTCATATAAACCAGCACTAGAAGAATAAACATTAATATTTTGAAATTGAGTATCATAAACTTGTGGTTGAGGGTACTTATTTCTTTCTAAAATATGTTGTTTAATAACTACACCTGTTGTAAGACTTGTTCTTGCAGGGACAAAATCTTTAATCATTTTAAATAGTGAATTATCAAAGTATTTAATTAATCTTACATAATCTGTTAAATCGTAAGTATCAAAATATTTTTGAAAGAAATTATTGCTTAAAGTATTTAAATCAGGATATGAAGTAGCTGATGATGATACTTGTCTTGGGTCACCAATATATTCTCCTATATTAAAGTACCCTAATGAATCTATAATATCATCATTAATTTCATTTTGAGGTGAAAATGCTACTTCTAATAAATTAACATCAGGTGATTCACTATTTAATGATGGATAATTTTGTTCTAGGCTAGTATACTGTGATAATACACTTCCGGTAGGATAACTACCAGATACAATTTGTATTTTGTCTGTTACTCTACCTCTTAAACCTATTACAGGAGAATTTAAGAATCTTGTTTCTATATTTGGTTTAAAAGTAACATTAGTTAATGTAGCATTATTTGAGGATATAAATGAACCTGTCGAAGCCCAAGAACCTGTCCATCTAGGGTGTACTGAGCCTGAATTAGTGTATAGGTCTCCTCCTAAAGGTAGTCTAAAAACTAAATAATCATCATATAAAATTTCTCCTGAGTAGTCTATAGATTGAGGATTCATCACATAATCCTTAAATGAGTCTACACTTCCTGTTTTAATCCAATATCTTATTTCTTGTAATGAACCTGTAAATCTGTTATATGTTGTTCCTCCTATATTAACAGATGAAGATAGGAATGTTGAAGTTACACTCCCAGTCCAAGGAGTATTGGACAATGTAACAGATGAAGAAGCTAAATATCCTATTTGATTACCATCATACCCATCATAATACAAACTATTACCAGCATATAATGTATAAGTATCTTGAAATTTATTAATCATAATTGTCCACCAACCATGATCAAAAAATGGTAAATATATACTTGCTGTATTTACAATATCATTTACTTTTGGATAGAATGTTAGGTAAGCATGCTGATAATATGGGTCAATAGTTGATCCACTATATGAACTAGTGGTTAAGCCTGATCCACTGTATCTAAGAACTAATGATGCTGATGAGGGTGTTGTAGTTGAAGAAGATAAACCCCATAATTGATAATTTGATCCTGTATCAAAGTTGCTAGTTTTAAATCTAAATTGTACTGAGGATGCTTTGAAATTATTTATACTAGAACTCCAAGCTGATGCTAGAAACCAAGGAGTAGAAATTATGGCTGAGCTACTGGCAATAGCAGCATAGTTAAATTGTTGGTCAAAGTAATCATAAGTAGAAGTATCTTTATCTCTACCTCCAAACTCACTAATTCTTAAAACAGTATCAGGTACACCAAAACAATTTATTAAAGCACGTAAACCAGGTATAGTACCTTTAGTTTTAGCTAGATAAGGTAAGTTATGATAAATACGTTTGTATATTTCTTTATTTAAATCATCTATTGGTGTAATAGATGCTTCATATGAAGCCGTTACATAATTTGTAATTAAATCTGATCCTGTCGGGGTTAGGTTAATACCAGTGCTTCCTGTATTAAACCCGGTAAATGCGTTAAATAAATCACCGGTAGTAAAGTTGTTTTGGTATATTTTTACACCAAATGATTTTAATGCTTCTGCTACTAAATCTTTAGAAATACCAAAATTTAATCTATTATCAGCATTATATCTGTTACTAACATCTTTGTAATAGGTCCAAATATAATCATAATGTTGTCCTACTAATTCAACAAAGGAATAGTAAGGAGCATTTCTAGTATCATCTCTAAGATATTCAGGGATAGACCAAAATAAGTAATCTTGGTTACGATCATCATATGTAAATGCATCCTGTGTTATTCCACCATAGTATATTGAGTTAGGGTCCGTGCTACCAAACCATGTTCGTACTTGAACACTACTTGTAGAATATAAAGTATAAGGTACAGTGTTATTTGATTTAGGCCAAGCATATGAGCTTGATTCATAGTATAGGTAATATTCGTATCCGTCAAAGTTTTGGATAATACTTGTAATATTATTTTGTAAAACCGTAACACTAGATGAGATTGAAGCAGCCGGAGCAGCACTTAAAGTAGCTATTTGAGTATTGTAGTCTTCAATTTGTTTTACTTTGTAGTAAAAATTATTTAATCTTTGTTCTGCAGATGAGAAGTGTACGAAGTTTGTAAAGTCAGTATAATCAATACTAATTTCTATTCCTTTTTCATCTAATATGCTTTTTATTTGATTTATAGATGATGTTAAAGGATTTGTTAATAATGAAGAATAATCAATATAATCTGTAGTATTATTAACTTGGTCTTTAGTGTTTATATTAAAATTAGGGCCTTTTAAATCAAATGTGATTATAGGAGGTGGTGTAATTTCTTGTGTAAATGATATATTAAAAGCTAAAGAGTTAGCTATTTTAGTTACAACCCAAAAACTTGAATTAATATTTAAATTAGAAGGTAAAGGACTATATAGATTAATTAATATATCACCTGTAGTAGGGTTAACTTGTATATTATTAGCTACTAGTAATATATTATTGCCAAAATTTAGGTAAAAATCATTGAAATAAAAAGAAGTATTACTACTAATAAAGTTATCAATTGTAGAAGCTGGGTTTGTAGATGGAGAAATATATCTAACTACTAATTCAGTTTTGTCAGCTGATATGCTTTTTATAAAAAGATCCTTGTTTGTAGGGCTAGTTAATAGTTCATTTCTGTAGAAATTATAATAAACATTATATTCGCCTGAATTAAATCCTTTAGCACTTATGTCACTTGATGGATTTATTTCTATAGAATTAATTTGATTAGAGGTAACTGTTCCATTAGTAGGAAAAGAAAATCTATTATAATTAGTATCTACAGATTGAAATGAATTATTAGGAGTAGATATAACATATTCTATATAATCTAGAGATGGATCAAAAGTTGCTTCAATCTGTGATGATTGGATTAAAGCTTCATCTTGAGATGAGTAGGGTGAAGATGGAAATATTTCAGTTATATTTATAGCCATTTATTATATGTTTAAACTAGATGAAACTTGTGAATTTAAAACTTGTTGATTAGCTACTAACAATTGCTGTCTTAAAGATGTTATTTCATCTAATAAGAGTTGAGTTTCGTCATTTGGAGCAGCAGCATTTATATATTCTCCACTAGTTTTAACTAAATACTCATGTGAATTAATATTCCCGATTAATGGTATATCATAAAATATTTTATTATAATATGTAAAAAATTGCTCTACAGTTATAGTATCTTCAACTGGTGGTGGTGGTGGTTGAAGTTGAGTAAAAGAAGTGTCAATAACATTGACATATTCTCTTCTATTATAAACTGTTTTATTTAAACTATAATTAGCCATTTATTATTTTAAAAGTATAATTATCATCAAATACCATTGTACTACCATTTATAGTAGTCTTAATTAATATGTTATAATATCTTTCAGGTTCTAAACCATTCATATATAATTTAAAATAACTTCCACTTGAATCCACACTTAATTGGGTAAATTGATTATCAAAATCAATCACATATTCATTAGTGTATGTATCTTTAATAGCGTAATATGATGCTGTTGGTAAATAATAATTTTGAGTAAAATAAGAGGCTGTAGCAAATACTCTATTTGGGTATTCGGGTCTGCTGTTTACTCTAAATATATTATCGCTATCTGGGTAAAAAGTACCTATGTTATTATCTATGGCTATTGTAGCTGGGGAGACATTTATTTCAGTTAATGAACCAGTACTGAATGAGTAATCTCTCCATTTTATTTCTAATTGTGGGGGGTATATAGTATGAGTATCTCTTGAGAAATAATCTAAATTAATATTGTATTGGAGATTATTTATAAATTCAACAGCTTGTTTAATGATAAACCCATTATTGGCTATTGAGCCCGAGTACCATCTATTAACAATTGGAGTTACATTTATATTTATGTCTTTGTTATCGTAATATGAAAATGACTGCGTATACGATGAAGTATACCAATTACATCCACCACTCACGGAACCATATGATCCTGTTACTCCAGCGGGGAATCCCGCGATTTTCCAAGCACCACTACCTGAAGATAGTCTATTAAACCAGCTTACTCCATTAGTATATTCAGGGGAGTAAGAATACTTACCCGTACCCATATTCCAAGAACCTGTAACTGCGTATACTTCTAAAGTAGTATCTGAGTTTAGTCCATTAGCTTCGGCTAGGAATCCTCTTAGAGAAGCACTCCAACTAGAGCCACTTACTTGATTATTAATAACATCTGCTATTTCAGTTGATGAAAATTGTATTAAAGTTCTAGTAGCTTGTGTATTACCACTATCTTGAGCGTCTTCAATACTTACAGATAATATTTCATTTAATCCTGTGTTTTTATCAGGGTATTTAGAGTATATTGTTGCGTCTTGTGAAGGGAATAATTTGTATACAGCCATTTGTTATAAATATAAAATATTAGAAAGATACAACACGACCTTTAATATCAGAGTCTGGGTATTTAACTTCAAATATCATTGGGTCTAAACTTGGGTAAATTACATTATTAAGTGTAGCTCCAGATATATCATATGAATATTCTGAATATCCTAGTACTGTACTAAATTTATTGGTTATTGATATATTTTTAACAGTTTGAACAC
>Ga0181356_1000527_pt1 | contig 16630 bp, 12 predicted proteins | sample Fa13VDMM110SN_FD_130104 | JGI IMG/M metagenome (GOLD analysis project Ga0181356, IMG submission 130104) | Freshwater viral communities from Lake Michigan, USA - Fa13.VD.MM110.S.N | ecosystem: Environmental > Aquatic > Freshwater > Lake | place: USA: Michigan | collected 2013-09-24 | reverse complement strand
TCTATTATGGTAGATAACGGAGAAAATATATTAGTAGAATTTGATTATGACAACGTATCGCTTATTGACCCAAACAAAGTTATTGATAATGATGGTAAAGTAAAAGATAGGTTAGTCAAACAAGAAAATTTGGTAATGTATGCCAACCTTGAATGTAGTGTTGTACCAAGAACCAAACTGGCGATTGGTGCGGCATTAAACGATAATGTACGAACAATATCGGTTGGTAAAATAAATTTCCTAAACCCAGGGTTTAAAACATTTTTGGACAATAACTGGTCTGATGAAATAACAGGAAAGGGAACTATTAAAGGTGTTGGTGTTAACCAACCAAAATTAAATGCGGTAAAAAACCCCCAAAAATCGGACGATTATTATATAACACAATCAACATACTCAAACGGAACACCAGGGGCGGTTGATAATGGGTTACTTGGGATTAAAACAATTGATATGTCAATTGATAGTAGTTTTTACCCCCAAGTTACGATAACATTAGAAGACGTTAAAGGTCGTGCTTTATTTGAGGGTGGAAATAGTTCACCATACGCTGCGTTCTACCAATTACCCTACCCAATTTTTTATTTAACATTAAAGGGTTATTACGGTAAGGCGGTTAGAATGCCATTAATGTTACAAACATTTAATTCTGTGTTTGATGGTACAACAGGTAATTTTAAAGTAACTTTAAAATTATTTGGATATAAATACGGTATTATGTCTTATGTAAATTGGGGACATATGTTAGCGGTTCCACATATGTATAATTCGTTTGTAAGTACAAATCAAGTATCACAAGGTAATCAACAAACTGGGGGTGAAAACGTAAAACCAATTGTTGTATCTAGGGGATATCAGAAAATGAAGGAATTATATTCAGAATATAAATCAAAAGGTTTAATTGACGACGATTTCCCAGAATACAGTTTATTTCAATTGAAAAGTAAACTAGACAACTTCATCAAAGATATATTAGAAAAATTTACAAAAGAAAACTTAGGTCCATTAACTGAGTTAGACAATTATGCAACAATATTGACTGAACTACAAAATAGAGTTTTCTTTAACGGGAAATCGTGGTCTGCAACTTATTTGGACGAAAAAGAACCATTAGTTTTACTGGACGGAACTAAAGTTTATGGTTTTAAAAAAGAATTTAACACATCACAAAAAAAAATAACGGCACTCACAGAACTAGGTGGGATTATATTAGAATTTAAACAAAAGTTAGATAACAACAGTGTTTGTGGGACAAACGGAAAATATATTGTTGGTGGTAAAGAAACTAGAGCACAAGTACCACTTAATATTAGTGTGGATAATGTTATCAAAACAATAACAACCAACGATGTTGATTTTAATAAATCAGCCCAAGAAACTTTTAAAAAGACAACGATATCTGATTTGGCATTAGTTGAATACATCGCAACAAAAACTCGTGATATTAACGCAAATAAAAATTATTATATTTTTGATGGTAAATCAAATTTTAATGATATTTGTAATCAAGCGGCAAAGGATTTAAAATCTTTAAGAACCGAGATTGAAAAACAAATTAGTGAAAATTTATCGGATCAATTAGCAAGAAAAGATAGTGGTATTGGGTTTAAACCAACAATACGAAACATATTGGCGGTTTTCTTTGCACAAGGTGAAGCGTTTTTAAGGTTAATGGATGATGTTCACCACTCGGCTTGGGACGTTAGAGATAATCCATATCGTAAAGCATCAGTTTTTACCTCATCAACAGCACAAAGTGTTGATGTTAAAAATTCACAAGAACAAGGTGAACCTATATATCCTTGGCCACAAATAATTATTGAAAATCAAACAGGTGAGGGTGAGAAATTTGAATGTAAATACCCTGGTGATCCTAAAATCTCAGCAATAACAAAAGCGTATGTTCCAGAATTATGGCCAGAAGTTGAGTTTGTTGAAGAATTTATCAAAGGTTTTATTGAAAGGGAATTGGTTGAACCAGATTTAGGTGAAACAAATAATAGTGAACAACAACCAAATAGATTAAGTTTAAATGCGTTAGACTTCCCAATATCAAACGAGGTTTTCCAAAATAAAGAAGAAGTTAAATTTTATTATGAAATTTATGAGAGGATTATGGTTAACACCTTTTTTTCAAAACTAAGTCGTATTGATGGATACCAATCTAGTGTTTATTTAGTTGAATCTGAAAACGAAAAAATTAACGCATTAAAAAGTTTGGGTGTTGATACACCATTTTTAATTAAAAAACTAAAACAATATTTAATAGATGGTGATAATTTTTTAACTTTTCTACGACATATATCAAATCAAGGTGAGGGTGAAAGTTGGCAAAAATTTATTAGAGGTGAGTTTGTTACACCGTACATTAAAAATAAAACAGACGTACCATACCAATTGTTTAATAAAAATATATTAACAAATCCGGCATCACAGCCAAATGTGTCGGCAACACAACAAGCGAAAATTGAGGATTATATAAATGTGAAAACGTATAGTAATCAATATGATTTTACTGATATGTATCCGATTACGAATTTAGATTGGTGTAAAAACTATTTGGCAAATGGTAAATCAACAAATGGTGTTAACGATATTTTTAATACTAATAAAACGTTGGTATATAGTACAACACATAAAAACATAACAAATTTTAGTGACACGGATAACGAAGATACTAAACGACCGATAACAAATTTTAACTACACTTCCGAAATTTTTAATCAGACACTCAACACGAATTTAAAAGAATTTTATGAAAATAGAAAAATTGAAGAACAGTTTATTACCGAAGGAAACATTTATTACAGTGGGTATAATGGTTATTTAACTCAAAACCAAACAACATCAATGTTAAACACACCATATTTTATAAATGCAATACAAGATGGTGTATTTAATTTTAGGTTTAACGTGAAAGAAACCAGTCCATATAAAGCGGCAGCGTTTTTATTTATAAACAGTTTACCAGTTGCAACATTAAAGGAAAAGTTTAAAACAAAAGATTCTGTAAACGATCTTGATTATATTGTATCAACATTGAAAAAATTCGGTGGTGTACACAAGTTACCATATGTTTGGATATTAAAGTATGGATCGATTTGGCACAGATATAAAGTTTGGAATAGAGAAGGTAAAGATATCTTGAGTAACGTTTGGAAAGACTTTAACTATTTGGGTAATTTTGATCCAGTAAATTCCGCATCAACAAAAACATATTCACTTAATATTGATAACACAAATAGAGATATAACATTAACAAATAATTTAGGTACTGGAACATATACCACATACATTAATACTGGGTTTTACCCCAAGTTAATTGACGATATGAATGTGTTTTTACAAGGTTTAAAATTGTTTAGTGGTGCAACACAAATAAACGGAACGTGTTCAGTGTTTGACAATACAATGGTTGTATCAACATTAAGTGATAATAATTTAACAGTTGGTCAAATAATTTCAGGACCAAACGTTGATATTGGTACGACAATAACAGGACAATTAAGTGGTACAACTGGTGGTGTTGGTATTTATACCGTATCACCATCACAAAACATAACAACAACAATTAATGGTACTTGTAGTATTTTAGACTCAACAATGGAAATTACCACTATAACTGGTGGTACATTAAATATTGGTGATATTATTGCCGGACCAAACATAATACCTGGAACAAAAATTACTGGTCAAATAGTAGAAACATCAAACCCAAATTTGGTATATACAATTAACAACAATCAAAATTTAAGTGGTGAGGTATTCTTTGTCTCAAACCCAACTGATTTTTTTGTAACTAATGTATCATCAATTGGATATAGTCAATCAGATATTCAAACACTAATTAACGACAAACAAATTGTATTAACAACAAATACTAACGCAAAGATATTAAAGCCACTAGGTTTTGATCCAAATAATCCATCAAGATTATTAAATTTAACACCTTGGTCTGTATTATCAAAAGTAAAAAATAAAGAAGAATATTATGTTATACCTTCATTCGGTACAACAAAAAACCAGATAGACAATGAGTGTTTCAAAAATAATAAACTAAAGATAGAACTTAGTGGTAATACCGCAATGTTTAATGGATCAACGAGGTTATTTTGGGGTGCACCAAACTACGGGTATTTTGATAATAATAAATTAACAATACCAACACCAGAGTCATATTTAAAACAAATTTTTAACGATAAAACAATACAAGAAAACTTCTCAATTAATGGGGACGTAACAAAATACTCAAAAATCTCAGAAATATTTACAACATTTGAAACTGAAGTTTTGGATTATTTGGAAGAGGAATTTTTAAATTTTAGTAGGTCTATTTACGATTATAAAACATTAATTCCTGGTCAAGAAGACGTGGAAACTGAAACCGACATCGCAATTAAGAATTTCCAATATCTAATGCGTTTAATTTTAAAAATTGAAAAACCAACATCACTTGGAACTGAAGGTGTGATAGATGAGGTTATTACAAAACAAAACGCAACGTTTGGTTCATATTTTAATAAATTAATGACATATGATTGTGTTCTAAAATTAGGTAACCCAACAATGTTTGATAAAAGGTTATTCTACACATTTTCAACTAAATTTATTCAAGACCCAATAACATTTAATGGTTATAACCAAGGGATTGGTGATGTCTTACCAACAACAAACGGAACAATATCATTAGCACAATCAAAACAAATTAACCCCCAAACGTGGAAAGACTTAGAGTATTATGTTGGTTTTTCTGAAATACCACAATTAAAATATACCGACAACGGATCTTATATCACAGATTTCTTTGTTGATTTAAATGTTGAGTTTACACAAAAAAATGTAAAAGACTTTGCGCCAATCATAAAATTGTACGCAACACAAAAACTACAAGACCCAACTATTGACGTATCAAAATTTTATAGTGCGATGAATCTATATTTGGACAATTGTGAATTATATTTAAAAAACGTAATTGATGATTTAATGACTGGTATTAGAAATGGATTACCAGATGTTACAATAAACAGAGAAGAATTAAATACAAAAGCACCACTAACTGGTGATCAGGGTAGAGATGAACTTTGGGATTCATTTAAGTCACTAAACGACACTTGGATTTCAGGTAGTGATTTTAAAACAAAAACGTTATTTGAAGATGTTTTATTGTTTGATAGGGCGTGTAGAGATGTTGGTCAAAAAGTGTTGGTTGATATTTTTAAAATTAAAGATATGATTGAAGGTGGTCAACCAAAAAGTAGTATGGAAAATATAATTAAAACAATTATTAATGAGAGTAATTTCAGCATGTTTCCATTACCATCATATAGTAATTTCTACAACGCACAAGACGCGGTTAAAAACGCAACACCAAGTCCAGAAGGATCAACAGAGTTCGCCAACTCAATTTGGGGTACATTTTTAAATGTTGATTATAGAAACACATCACCAAAATATTTGTGTTATTATAGGAATGTACCTAGTAATCATTTAGCGATGAATGATAATGTTGATTGTAAATTTAGAGATGATGCTTTTGATTTACGAAGAGCAAGTGATAATCCATTGTTGGAGAATCAATTAAATAAAACAGACTGGGATAAATCAAATAAGGTTTGTGGATTTAATGTTGATTTTAGTAATCAAAACCAACAAATATTCACACAATTTAATTTACAACAAAGTGTTGGTAAACCAACCGCGGAATCATTACAAATGATTAATCAAATGGCAAACACATCAAGAAATAGAAGTACCGGGGTTCAAAACCCATCACTATATAATATCTATAAAAACAGAAGTTATGAATGTACGATAGATATGTTAGGTAATGCACTAATGCAACCTATGATGTATTTTAATCTAAGAAATGTACCAATGTTTAGTGGTCCATATATGATACAAAAGATTTCACATAGTATTAGTGAGGGTGATTTTAAAACCAGTGTTACAGGAACTAGACAACCATTTTACGACTTACCAAAGGTGGATAATTTTATTCAAGCGATTAATGTAAATTTAATTAGTAAATTAAAGGAACAATTACAGAAAAAAGAGGCCGAAGATAGAAAATCAACAACAAATGTTATAACACAAATAAATAACGTTGTCTCAACCGCTTTAGAAAAAGATGTTTTAACAACAAACCAAGACTGTGGAAATAATTTAAAACCTATTTACCAAAATTACACAACGATTGACACACCAGACTTAAAAACAATACGTGCGCAAGTTTTAAACCAATTAATAACAACTAAAGTTAGATCTTTTGGTTATGAGGCAAACACACAAAGTGATTTTGATATTAGACAATTATTATTTAATTTAATTTATTTAGATTCGGGTGATGGTAATTCTTTTAAAGGTTATGAAAACAACTTATCATCAATATCATTAGATGAAACTTATGGTCCAACATTTGTTAATTACGTTGATAAAAAATATTTTTGTGTTAATAGAGGTAATATTAAAAATACACCAATGGTTAGATTTACGAGTTTGGATAAATTTATGGAGTTTGCGGTTGCTAGGGCTAACAATCTTTTATCGGCATACACATCTAATAAAACCCCCGAAAATATTGTGAAATTATACATCACCTCTTGGCCTATCAACAGAGATTCTAGTGTTTATAATAAATTAACAGAACAAGATAAGAAAAAAATGGTTGATAGAGTTTTTGTTGGTGATAATCTTTTTGCGTCACAGAATTAATTTTATTGATTACTGGTATATTTATAATAAAAACAAATAACTATGAATACAAATTTAATATTAGACAATTTTTTAGGTAAAAACGCTAAAACGTCAGAGAAAGATCTTGGTAATGGAACAAAACAAGTTTGTGATTTAACAAACGGTGAATGTTATGTTGTTAGAGAAAAAGATGGGTTAATTGAAAGAGTTGACAACACAATGAAAACAAATAAAAAAATCCAGGTTGAAACTAAAACTGGAATAAAACAACTTTTAAACGATTAATATGTTTATTGATAAAAAAATATTAGAAGAAATTGCAAGGTTTAATAATATAAATAATTATATTTTAGAACAAGAAGATCCGAATATGATACCACCCGCGGATCCTAACGCAATGCCGCCTGCTGACCCGAATATGATGCCACCAGCCGATCCGAATGCAGCACCACCAGTAGATCCAAACGCAGCACCAGCCCCACCAACACCAATTGATGTTGAAGCGGATAAAGACGTTGAAGTTATTGGTGATGACGAAAGTGAAGAATTAGAAATAACTGATCTTGTTGATTCACAAAAAAGTATTGGTGAGAAACAAGACGAATATTTTGACAATTTATTTGCACAAATAAAAGGTCTTGAAGAAAAATTATCGGCAATGGATCAATTAGTTTCAAAGATAGATAACTTAGAAACAAACATTGAGAAAATGAGACCTAAAACATCACAAGAAAAACTTGAACTAAGAAGTTTGGATTCGGGACCATTTAACCAAAAATTATCAGATTTTTTCACAGACAAACAAGAAGATTTTGAAAAAACTGGAAAAGAATATGTATTAACAACAGATGATGTTGAACAATATTCTGGAAACCAAATTAAAGACTCATTCACCGATTACGAAGACAATGAGGAAGACACTGAAATGATGTAACAAATAAGGTCGGAAAAAAAACGACCTTATTTTTTTTAAACATATTGACTACAACAATTATTTATATTATATTTTCTATTGTAAACTTTTAAATTATATACACATATGGCGACAAACAATGTTTTAGATGCGGTTTTGGCACAGTACGAAAACGCAAAACAAGGTGGTTCTTCTTCTACCTCAAAAATCTCACAAGAAGACAGAATGAAAAAGTATTTTGCTGCAATACTTAAAGATAACGAAAAGCAAGCACAAAAAAGAATCCGTATCCTACCAACACCTGACGGATCCTCACCATTTAAAGAAGTGTGGTTTCACGAAATCCAAGTTGATGGTAAATGGCAAAAATTTTACGACCCAGCAAAAAACGACAACGAGAGATCTCCATTAAGTGAGGTTTACGAAGAGTTAATGTCAACTGGTAAAGAAGCTGATAAAGAATTGGCAAAACAATACAAACCTCGTAAGTTTTATATTGTTAAAGTTATTGACCGCGACAACGAACAAGATGGTGTTAAATTCTGGAGATTTAAACACAATTACAAACAAGAAGGAATTTTTGATAAAATTATTCCAATCTATAAGGCTAAAGGTGATGTTGCTGATGCGGAAAAAGGTAGAGATCTTATCCTTGAATTAACAAAAGCAAAAACACCAAAAGGGGCTTTTTATACCGTAATACAAACAGTAATGTATGACGATCCATCACCAGTACACGATGACGCTGACACAATGTCCGAGTGGGTTAATGATGAATTAACTTGGGAAGACGTTTACTCTAAAAAACCAACAGAATATTTGGAATCAATCGCCAGAGGTGAAACACCAAGATGGGATTCAGACGCTGGTAAATATGTATATTCAGATACGTCAGAAGGTGAAATCACAATGGGTGGTTCTAAAACAACAACAGAACCAACATATGTTGACCCACAAGTCAACGAAGAAGTTGATGAAGAGTTACCATTCTAATTAAATTTTTAAAAAATCATATGGGTATATTGCTTGACAATGTACCCATATTTTATTATATTTAAATAAAACAAATAAAATGGAAAAAAAAGTTTTGTGTTTTACACCAAGTTTTAGTAGGTTAAAAATGACAAGAAGTTGTATTCTTGATATCACAAACCAAAGTTATCAAAACATATTTCATTCGGTAAATATTACACTTGAACAATCAGATAACAAAGAAATAAATATTTTAAAAATATTGGAAGACGTGAAAACAGATAAAAATTCATTTATTTTCACAAAAAACCAACACCAACACATTAACCATATTAATACAATATTGTCTATTGATGGTTATGAGGAATATGATCTTTTTATTAAAATTGACGACGACGACATTTACAAAAAGGATTATGTAAGTACAATTGTTGAGTTTTTTAACAATAATGATGTTGATGTTGTATCATCAAAAATGAAATACCAACTTAATGGTAATTTAATTAGGGTTGGTGATTATAATAATCTAGGTGCCAACCCAAAAGATTGTGATTTTAAAATACCATCAACATTTGCATTTAATTTAAAAGCACTAAACTTAATAAAAGACATACAAAACGTGTATGGTTTTGAAGATAATATGTGGAGAGACGCTTGGTGTAACAACTGTAAAATTGCCGAGGTCGATAATACTGAAAATATTATCTGGTATATTCACGGAAAAAACACATCAACATCAGATTTTCTAATAAAAAAATAACATTATGGCAATTAAGAAAAAAGAATTTAAATTTGAGGACATTAAGTCAAAGTTCTCAAGTAAAACAAAATATAAACCAGAGGCGTTTTATAATTGTGGTGAAGCATTTATGGAAGCGTGCGGATTACCAGGTCCTGTAATGGGGGGGATATCAATGTTTTTAGGGCATTCGAATTCAGCAAAAACCACGGCAATGATTTTGGCCGCCGCGGACGCACAAAGAAGAGGACATCTTCCGGTTTTAATTATTACGGAAAAAAAATGGAGTTGGACTCATGCTGTTGAGTTAGGATTACAGGCAGAAAAAAATGAAGATGGTGAATGGGAGGGAATGTTTATTTTTAACGATTCGTTTGATTACATTGAGCAAGCGACAGATTTTATTAATGATATTCTGGATACACAAGAAAAGGGTGACATACCATATAATCTATTATTTTGTTGGGATAGTGTAGGAAGTATCCCGTGTAAAATGACATATGAAGGTCGTGGTGGTAAAATGGCTAACGCGTCTGTTTTATCTGACACGATAGGTATGGGAATCCATTCAAGAATAACTAAATCAAAAAAAGAAGATTGTCCATACTACAACACATTAATTATTGTTAACCAACCTTGGGTTGACGTTGATATGTCATCACCTATGAGTCAACCTGAAATTAAGAGTAAAGGGGGTGAGGCAATATGGTTAGCGTCAAGTTTAGTCTTTTTATTTGGGAAACAAAAAAAGGCTGGAATCAATCATATTGACGCAACAAAAAATGGTAGAAAAATATCATTTGCAATTAGGACTAGAATCTCAATTCTCAAAAACCACGTAAATGGACTTGGATTTAAGGACGGGAAGATTATCGCGGTACACAACGGTTATATTTCAGACACAAAAGAAGCAATGGATAAGTATAAAAAAGAGTATGCTGATTATTGGGCAACTAAAATGGGTGGTAACGACTTTACATTAGAAGAGTCAAAAGACTTAGATTTTGAAGAATAAAAAAAATTCATAATAATTACACTTTTAATTATTTTATAGATATTTATTGATATATGGGAAGAAAAAAAATTAATGATGAAGATAAAAAAGTAAAAATTGGGGTTTCCATTGACCCCAATTTACCACAATATTTTAAGGATAAATCTATAAATCTTTCTTCCCTAGTTAATAAACTATTGAAAGATTATATTAAAAATGGAAACAAAGATTTGTAACAAGTGTAAAATTGAAAAAGAACTAATAGATTTTTATAAATCAAAATCAAGTAAAGATGGTTATAATGGGTGGTGTAAAATTTGTCTTATAGAGAAAACCAATAAATGGCGTAAAAACAATAGAGATAAACTGAATCAGTGTTCTAAAAATTGGTATCAAAATAATAAAGATAAAAAATCTGAATATTTTGAAAAATATCGTTTAGAGTCATCAGAAAAACTTAAAGAGACAGGAAGGAAGTGTCGTGAAAAAAACAAAGAGATTATAAAACAAAAAAAGAAAATTTATAATGAAAATTATAAACAAAAAAGAAACGAACTTCGTAGAGAAAAATTAAAAACGGATATTTTATTCAAACTCGTGAACAGCGTCAGATCTCGGTTAAGAAAATATCTAAAAACAAAAAACATAACCAAAAAAAACACAACTTTTGAAATTGTAGGATGTACCCCCCAGGAATTAAAAGAACATTTAGAAAAACAATTTATTGATGGAATGGGGTGGGAAAACAGATGTGAGTGGCATATAGATCATATTATACCATTATCATCAGCTAAAACTGAGGAAGAATTATATCAGTTATGTCATTATACTAACCTACAACCACTTTGGGCTATTGACAATCTCAAAAAAAGTAACAATATTTTATAAAAAAAAACAAATGAACGATAAATTAAAAGTAATTTCACTATTTTCCGGATACGGAACACAAGAATTGGCGTTAAAGTATATTGGTGTGGATTATGAGGTTATTGCGAACTGTGATAATTTTAAAGCTGCCAACGAATGTTATGACGCACTACACACAACACAAAATGGTAACTTGGGTGACATCAAACAAGTAAACGAGAATAACTTCCCTAGTTGTGATCTATTAACATATTCATTCCCTTGTGTTGACGTTTCTATTTCCGGTAAACAAGAAGGAATTAAAGAAGGTACAAGAAGTGGTTTGTTATTTGACGTTGAACGACTTTTATCTGTGAATAGGCCTAAATTTCTATTAATGGAAAACGTTAAGAACCTAGTTTCAAAGAACCACTATGAAGCGTTTAAAAAACATATTTATTTCTTACGAGGGCTTGGGTATTCATCTTACTGGAGATTATTAAACGGTGCTGATTTCGGTTGCCCCCAGAATAGAGAGAGGGTTTTTATGATTTCGGTATTACACGGTAATCCAGATGATGTTAAACAGAAAATGATGAATGTTGACAGATATAAAAAACCTAAAGTACCAATGATGTCATTTGTTGATAGTAACATTGATGAGTCTTTGTTTGTTGATTGTCCATTTACATTACACGAAGCAAAACAAAATACTGTTTGTAAATTGGTTGCAAGGAGAGATGATATTAACTATGATCAAATGAGACGTATTTATTCGTTGGATGCTTGTTCACCTTGTTTAACAACCAGTGGGTCACCACAAATTATGACACCAGATGATAGGGTACGAACACTTACCGCTAGAGAGGGTTATAGGTTTATGGGTGTTAAAGATTCTGATATTGACGTTATGTTAACAACATCACTATCAACTAGAGCACATATTGCGTTAGCGGGTAATTCAATATGTGTTCCAGTAATGGAAGCAATATTTAGTGAGTTTTTTGTTGATTATATTGTAGAAAAAGAACCAGTTTTATCAAACCAATCAAACGAAGAGGTAAATGACTAAAACATTAGTTATTGACGCGAACAACCTTCTAAAAATCGGTATAAATGGTGTTAAAGATTTTTTTAACAAAGGTGAACACGTTGGTGGTACTTGGCATTTTTTAAATACATTAAGAAAGTTTTTAGAAGAAACCAATTACAATAAGGTTATTGTGTTCTGGGATAGTGAAACTGGATCATCACAAAGAAGACTTTTATATCCAAAATACAAATTGAATCGTAAACAAAAAGACGATCAAGACTCTAAGGATCAATCATTTACAAAACAAAAAGAAAGGGTAAAAGAATACCTTGAAGAAATGTTTGTAAGACAATTGGAAATTGAACATTCGGAAGCGGATGATTTGATAGCATATTATTGTCAGATATCCCAGGATGAAGAGAAGACTATATTTTCATCTGATAGAGATTTGACACAATTAATATCTGATAAGGTGAGAATTTATTCACCACAACAAAAAAGATATTATAATAATGGTGATAAGATTAAAATATATGAAGCCGAAATTCCCCACTATAACGTTAAGACCTATAAGATATTAACTGGTGATAGTTCAGATAATATTGATGGTATTTTTTATTTAGGTGAAAAAACATTTCTTAAATTTTTTCCTGAGATACTTGACACAGAAGTAAATTATACCGATATTTTAATAAAGGCCGAAGAATTATTAAAGGAAAAAAAGAATTCCACTTTACAAAACCTTTTAAGTGGAAGAACTAAGGATGGTATATTTGGAAATGAGTTCTTTGTTGTAAATGAGAAATTGGTGGATTTGGATAACCCATTAATTTCAGAGGAGGGGAAAGAATTGGTTAAGTTGTATTATTCCGAAACGTTAGATCCGGACGGTAGAGGACATAGAAACTTAATTAGGATGATGATGGACGACGGATTCTTCAAGTATTTACCCAAAGGTGATGACGCTTGGGTTGGGTTTTTAAAACCATTTTTAAAGTTATCAAGAAAAGAAAAAACAAATTTTAGAAACAGAACAAAAAAGTAAAAAATGAGAGAGCAAGATGCAACAAAAATAGAATTTTTGTTAACGTGTAACGATAACATTGTCGTACAACGATTTTTTAATGTTAAGGGTTATAATAAAACTGCCCATAAATCAGAAGAGTTTTATGATTATATTAGAATGTTTTGTAATGATTTGCAAAGTAATTTAAAAATACGAACTGTCACATATATGTTGGAGAACAAATATGAGATTGGGGAAAATCCTGACGTGTTAAATACGTCAATAACAGAGGGTGATGAAAATTTTAATTTATTTATTAAGGTGGATAATATGACAATTTGTCATAGAGTCTTTGATGCGAAAGTATACCCACCAAAGGTAAGATATACCGTAGACCTACGCCCAAGGCTAAAAACAATACTTACTGAGTTAACTGACATTTTTTCAGGTAAAAATTTTAATTATATCTATCCACAATTTATCTAATATTAGTAGTATTTATCATTACTAACAGAAAGAAAAACTATGGCGACAAACAAAAACTTTGAATATCTTGGAAACAATTTCCAAATCCAGTTACTTAACCAAATCGTATTAGATAAGGAGTTTTCACATTCAATTGTGGAGGTGATTGAAAACAACTATTTTGAAAACAAATACTTTAAAATCATTATACAAATGATTAAAGAGTATCATAAAAAATATGATCACACACCATCATTTGATACACTAGAACAGGTGGCTAAGTCTGAATTACAACAAGAAACGGCGATTAAAGTTGTTCTTGACACAATTAAGAAAATTAAGAACGCACCAATTGAGGGGGCCGATTTTGTACAAGAAAAAGCGTTGAAATTTTGTAAACAACAAGAGTTACAAAGTGTTATGAAACAAGCACAAAAGATTATTGATGGGGGTGAATTTGAAAACTATGATACCCTAGAGGAAATGGTTAGAGAAGCGTTATTGGTTGGGTCAAAAGATACCACTATGATGAACGTCTTTTCAAACCTAGACCAGGTGTTAGATGAAGATTATAGACATCCAATACCAATGGGTATACCAGGTATTGATAGACTATTAAAAGGTGGTTTAGCAAAAGGTGAATTGGGGGTTATCTTGGCACCAACAGGTGTGGGTAAATCAACAATCTTAACAAAAATTGCTAATCATGCGTATAACCTTGGATTTAATGTTTTACAAATCTTTTTTGAGGATAATCCACAGATTATACAACGAAAACACATTACACTTTGGACAAAGATACACCCAGATGAATTATCAGACAAAAAAGATGAGGTAATAGCAAAGGTTAAGGAAATTGAATCAACAATGCCAAACCAATTAATCTTAAAGAAAATACCATCGGATACTGTAACAATGAATCAAATCAAAAACGAGGTTAGAAAATTGATTGCTGACGGAACTAAAATTGATATGATTGTTTTGGACTATATTGACTGTGTATTACCAAACAAAGACCTTGGTAACGAATGGAAAAGTGAGGGATCTGTAATGAGAGCATATGAGGCGATGTGTCACGAATTAAATATTGTGGCCTGGACCGCAACTCAAGGTTCACGGGCCAGCATCGCATCGGAAGTTGTGACAACAGACCAAATGGGTGGTTCAATTAAGAAAGCACAAGTGGGTCACGTCATCATAACCGTCGCAAAGACATTACAACAAAAAGAAATGAAGTTGGCAACAATTGCCATTACTAAATCCAGAATTGGAGATGATGGTGTTGTATTTGAAAATTGTAAATTTGATAATGCTATGATTGAAATTGATACCGAATCAACAACAACATTCCTTGGTATTGAAGAACAAAAAGAAGAACGCCAACGACAAAGAGTTAAGGAGTTATTGGAAAAACGAAAAGAAAGAGAAAATAAAAATAATTAAAATAAAGAATATGGAAAAAATATTAGTAAGTAACCCCAACCGATTTGTGATTTTCCCAATTGAACATAATGACATTTGGGATTATTATAAACAACATCAAGCGGCTTTCTGGACAGCAGAAGAAGTTGATTTGACAAATGACATTAGAGACTGGGAAGGTTTAACGGAAAATGAAAAATATTTCATTAAGAATGTGTTATCATTTTTTGCGGCATCAGACGGTATTGTCAATGAGAATTTAGCCGAAAATTTTTACAGAGAGGTACAATATCCTGAAGCAAAATTCTTTTATGGGTTTCAGTTGGCAATGGAAAATATTCATTCATTAATGTATTCATTGTTGATTGACACGTACATTACAGATCAAAAAGAAAAGGACGAATGTTTTAACGCAATTGATAGATTACCAGCGGTACAAAAAAAGGCAAAATGGGCTTTAGAATGGATTGAAAACGCGTCGTTCGCGGAACGTTTAGTAGCGTTTGCTGCAGTTGAAGGTATATTCTTCTCAGGTTCGTTCTGTTCTATCTTCTGGTTAAAATCTAGGGGTATAATGCAAGGCTTATGTAATGCTAACACATTGATTTTTAAAGATGAAAATCTACATTGTGATTTTGCTATCCATTTGTTGAATAATCACTTAGAAAATAAACCACCAGAAGACCGAATTAAAGAAATACTATTATCGGCACTTGAGATTGAAAAAGAATTTATAACAGAATCATTATCAGTATCGTTAATTGGTATGAACTCAAACTTAATGAAACAATACCTTGAGTTTGTTGTTGATGGATTACTACTTAAATTTGGTTGTAGTAAACATTTTAACGTTGAACAACCGTTTAAATTTATGGAACAAATTGCTCTTGAAACAAAAGGTAATTTCTTTGAATCAAGAACAATGGAATATCAAAAAGCCAAATTAAATGAAACAATAACATTCACGGAGGATTTTTAAAATATAATTTATGTCACTAAAAATAATTAAACGAGATGGGGAGATCGTATCATTTAATCCCCAAAAAATATACAACAGAATTAAAAAATCCGTTAAAGGGCTAAACGTTAATTCTGACGAAATCTTTATTAAAGTAATTACATCTGTACCAACAGAAGGTGAAGTAACAACAAAGGAGTTGGACAAGTTGGTATATGAGATTGCTGCGGCGTATACAGGTAGTCACCACGACTACTCAAGGTTAGCGGCAACGATTGCAATATCATCATATCACAAAGAAACAAACCCTAGTTTTACACAAACAATGTTTGAACTTTATGAAGAAGGTATCATTAATGATATACTAATTGAAACAATTAAAAAGTATGGTGAAGAAAATATTGACGCAATAATTGAACACGAAAACGATTATAACTTTGATTATTTCGCTTGGAGATCACTACAAGAAATGTATTTGTTAAAGAAATCAAACGGTAAAACGATTGAAAGACCTCAACATATGTATATGCGTGTAGCGTTATGGACAACAAATACTCTTGAAGAGGCTGTTGATTATTATAAATCATTA
>Ga0181356_1000525_pt1 | contig 16641 bp, 18 predicted proteins | sample Fa13VDMM110SN_FD_130104 | JGI IMG/M metagenome (GOLD analysis project Ga0181356, IMG submission 130104) | Freshwater viral communities from Lake Michigan, USA - Fa13.VD.MM110.S.N | ecosystem: Environmental > Aquatic > Freshwater > Lake | place: USA: Michigan | collected 2013-09-24 | reverse complement strand
TTGAGCTAGCCATCAGCGTGCATGGCAGCAAGAAGCTCGGCTATGCCTTTGCGGGGCAAGAGCTTGGCGTTGCCTGGGATACATGCCGCAAGATAGACGGAGGAGAAACTCCTGGCTCAAAAATCCCAACAGACGTTGTGCAGGAAGCCTTCGACTTATTCAGACAACAACGCATCACACAACTTCTCGCAGAGCTAGAGCAACTTGAGAAGCTGGTGTTGGAGAGGACACAATGATTCTACAACTCAATCCGCCTATCCCTATCGTCACGCCGCACGGCAAGGGTTTAGCTCATCTGGTTATTGATGATGGCATTGAACACGATCTGATCTGGGTGGTGTTCCAAGATGATGACGGGCAATGCTGGTCCTGGCGCAACCAAGACATCCGCGCCCAAAGCAACATCACGATTGGCCGGACTTCGGAGGCTCCACCATGAGGTGGATGGGGCTGCCCATGGCAGTCCTGGCACTGGCGTCTAGCCCAGCATGGGGAGCGCGGTGCCAGATGTCAGGGACAGCTTCATGGTATGGCCCTCGTCATGAGGGCCGCCCTACCGCCTCTGGTGAGGCTTTCAGGAGTGCACATCTAACCGCCGCATCGAGGTGTTTGAGGCTTGGCTCTATCGTTGAGGTGAGGCACCGTGACCATGTGGTGATTGTTCGCATCAATGATCGCGGCCCGTATGTGTCGAGCCGGATACTAGACTTGTCGCGCGGTGCGGCTGAGGTGCTGGGCATCGCCGGCATTGGTCATGTCCGTCTCAGATTGCTGGGCAACTAGACCTAGGTCTGATCCATATCTCGGTGCGGGGATTGAGTTTGTCTATGAAATGATAGACATGCCTCTCTCTCACTTGCCGGTCGTTCGCATACAGTTTGCCCTGAAGCAAATCGAGGATGAGGCTCTCATCCAGATCGGGGCGCTGGCTTGCGTAATGAATGTGCATGGTCACAGCTAGCTCTCCCTCAAGGAGAGGTTCGACTGGTTGGACCTGAAGGTTGAAGGCGTCAGCATAGCTCAGCGCCTTCGCTGACTTGATAGAGCGGGGCTTCCCACCAATGGTGACTAGCCTCCGGCTATTGGCCTTACTGGCTGGCTCACCCTTGACAACCAGATAAACCTCCACATTAATTCCCTTTCATGTTGCCAAAAAATTCTACTTTTTTCTGGTTGACGTGTTGACCGTCGCTTATTGGTATGGGATAAACGCCCATAACCACGAGAGAGAAACTCATTGGCAAAGATAACCAATAACCTGGGCTTGCCTCAGACGCTAGTCAATCTGGCGAGGCGCGACCGATACTCCAGGGGCAAGTCCCGGCTGTCGGTCACGCAGATCATTGACAGTCCGCGTGTGCGCGTCCTCCGGGAGAAGCACGAGGATGAGATCACGACCGACGTGAGTGAGATGGTCTGGCCGCTGATGGGCCAAGCCTTTCATCATGTGGTCGAGCAGGGCGCTGATAGCGAGCATCTTCCTGAAGAACGCCTATTCCTAGATGTTAACGGGTGGACAATCTCTGGCGGCGTTGATCTTCAAAGCCTGGGCATCAACGGCGCGGGTGATCATGAGGTTATCATCTCCGACTACAAGCTCACTTCAGCATGGGCAATCATGAACAACAAGGCTGACTGGGAAAGGCAGCTTAACCTCTATGCCCATCTGGTCGAGAGGACCAAGAACTATAAGGTCACCGGTCTTCAGATCATTGCCGTGTGCCGTGATTGGAATAGGCATGAGGCTGGTTATAAGGAAGGCTACCCTAAGGCACCTATCTCCATGGTTCCTCAGCGCCTCTGGGATGAGGCTGAGAGGCTGTCATACCTTGAGGGTAGGGTTGCCCTACACCAAGAGGCGCAGCGCCTTCAGGAGTGGGGAGAATCGCTTCCAGAGTGCAGTGATGACGAGCGGTGGTATCGCCCCGGCAAGTTGGGTGTAGTGAAGCCGGGCGGTAAGCGCGCGCTCAAGGTCTTCGAGTGGAATGAGCGGGATGACGCTGAAGAGTTTGCCAAAGCCAACAAGGCAGAGCTTGAAGAGCGGCCCGGTCTTAACACTCGCTGTGAGAGTTTTTGTTCAGTATCGCAATGGTGCGAGCAGTTTAAGAAACTTAAAGGAGAAGAACAGTGATGGATACGACTAGCGCAAACATCGTCAAGGCGGTTGTCAAAACCCGCCAGGACGTTGGCACGTTGGGCAAAAACACGCTCAACCCCCATGGCAACTATAAGTATGTGAGCATTGATCGGTACTACGAGACGGTGGCTGACGCCGCATCGAAGAACGGATTGATGTGGGTTATTCGCGAGGAGGAGATCGCGTTTACCACCGCCACGCCCAAGCTTGGCGTCCAGTCTAAGTACATAATCGATCTCTACCATGAGAGCGGTGATGTTATCGAAGGTTTCTCAACCCTTAGTATCGTTCATCCCTTTCAGGGCGCGCAGACTGTCGGCTCTGCCATGTCCTATGTGGACAAGGTGTTCATGCGGCAGACGTTTGCGGTTGCTAGCGGCGAGAAGGACATCGACGCCGACGCCACAAACCCTGGCGCATTCGATCTTGACCCGCCTAAGCCAGCGCCCAAGCCGGTGGCTAAGCCTGTTGAGAAGCCCATCGATCTGCCCGGCGAGGAAGGTGACTGGAATATGGTGGAGCAAATCTTCATCCAGTTCATTCCCACGGCCAAGACCTACGATGAACTCAAAGAGTTCTGGAATGCCGACAGCAACACCAACGCCTTGAACCATCTCAAGGCAGGCAGCCCTGACCAATACGCGCGCGTGGTCGAGGCTTTCAAAGTCCGCGCAAAAGAACTGAAAGGCTAAGACGATGAGTGGATCATATCCTCCTGGCGGCGCGTTGTTCACCAACGAGCGCAAGACCAGCGACAAGCACCCTGACTACAGGGGCAACCTTGAGATTGATCGTGATCTGCTAAAGATCATGGTTGAGCAGGCCAAGGCTGGCGAGAAGATTAACATGGACCTCGCTGGCTGGAAGAAGACCAGCAAGTCTGGCTCCACCTTCCTCTCGCTTAAGGCTGACAAGCCTTACAAGAAGGCTGAGCAGAAGCCCGCTCCCGTTGACGACGACATTCCCTTCTAATGAAAAGGGTTGTCCTCTCTCCTAACGAAATGAGAGTGGCTAGCAGTCACGGGGCAGAGAGATACATCTCTGCCCTAGGGCGCAATGCCAAGCAGCACTCGGTCTTGGATATGTCCCATGTCCGGGATTCGATTGACATCATGTCTTGCATGGCAGAGATGGCGACCGCCAAGGGATTGAACATGTACTGGTCCGGCGTCGAGGGGATCAATTGCCCAGATGTTGGCGGATATCTGGAGGTGAGATCAACCACCAGATCGGACGGCTCCCTGATTATCGGAGAGAAAGACAAGGACGATCAGCGCGTTGTCCTTGTGACATGCGACCCTCCAAACTTCCTGCTGGTTGGCTGGATGTTTGCTGGCAAAGCTAAGCTACGGAATGACTGGATATTCAAATCTGAAAAGGGGCGCTGCTGGATGGTGCCCCAATCTGAATTGGAGAACATCAATGCGGTTAAGGTCGAGCAAGCACCTTGCGTGGGTGAGGACGAATGGCTGCTTGATTTGTAAACGCCATGCTCACGCACATCACTTGATGTTCGCGGAACCCTCAGCAATGAGCAAGAAATCTGGTGACGACTGGGCGGTACCACTGTGTCCAGAACACCACATGGAATTGCATAACTATGGAGATGAAAAGACATGGTGGGATTTGAAGGGCGTAGACCCATTGACATGGTGCGAGTATTCGCAGAAAATCCGCACTTCAATGGGTTGATAATCCGCATCGTGGATTTATTGCCCCGTGAAGATGGGAACAAATGGCAGATCGGTGATGAGATCGGACTGCATGGATCATCCTGGCGAGAGCGGGGAGAAGCCAACGTATACGCAACAATCAAGGAGATTGTAGATGATTGAGATTGAGAAGGGTCACCCGATTCCAGAACGCACTATCGGCGTCAATGCCGGTCGCCCGCCTGTGATCGGCCATGATGCGCGCAACTTGCTCGACGTTATGGAAGTCGGCGACAGCATCAAGGTGCTTGGTTCGTTCGCCAAGAACACCTTGTATGTCTTCCTCAGCCGCGAGGGCAAACGCCTCGACAAGAAGTTCCGCTCGGCTGATGAGGTGGGCGGCATCCGCATCTGGCGCGCTGAGTAAAGGATTGCCCTCATGAGGATCAGAGACGCCGCGATGTCCTTTGAGGGCAAGAAGATATCTGTGAGGCAGGATGGGAAGGGTACCTACATCACCCTCTCCATCCACCCCGGAGATGTCCCTGTGGACCTCCTGGCGCAGCCTGTGGGCTGTCGCTATCAGATCGCCATGGTCCTGCTGGATGACCATGACCAGCCCGTTAAGGGCCGGGATATGGAGGAGGGAGACAGGGCTGTGCAGAGCGCAGCCATGCTCTGCCGCAACCCCAAGTTTCAGCAATGGATGGTTCGGGTTCAGCTTGCAGTCTTTGCCTCTGAGGAAGCCTGCACTGATGGTGTCAGGGCTTACTGCAAGATCGAAAGCAGGGCGGAACTCAAGACCAGCCGCGATGCGCGGGAAAGATTCTTTGCCCTAAGAGATCGGTTTGAGAACAACTTCTTGGATATCTAGGAGAGACAATGGAAGATGTGCCCTTGGCCACCAAGGTGGCTGACTTCAACGAGACAGAGTTCAAGCGGTTTGCTATGCGTGAGGGTGACCGCTGGTCATTCAGCTTGCCCTATAGCGAGATGCAGAACCTTGATGATCTGCTCCCCGACCACGTTCTCAGCGTCGAGACAAAGCTTCTCAAGCCTTTTGGGGAGATCATGCTGGGCAAGCTGACGCCTAAGAAGTGATGGTGTTCGATGTGATCCTGGCACTGGTGTACTTCGTTGCCGTACTGGCGGCTGGTTTCCTGGGAGGCATTGTGCCCTCAGTCATAAGCTGTTTCAAAAGGGACAAGAAATGAAATCAGAAGAGATGCTAAGTGCCGCAGCCGATTTGGTTGGCGGGCAAAGAGCTGAAGACTACGGCGATAAGTATGTAAACCACATGCGTATCGCAAAGCTTTGGACAATGTGGCTGCAAGAGCGCACCGCGACGTGGAAGACTGACTGCGAATACAAGGATATGGATTTTCAAATCACCCCGTATGACGTGGCAATGATGATGCTGCTGGTTAAGGTTGCCCGGTTGATGCATAGCCCAGGCCATCAAGACTGCCACATCGACATCGCTGGTTACGCTTCAGTCATGGAGGAGATTGTCAATGACTGAGAAGATCGTATCCACCGAAGACATGACTCCAGAAGAGAAGGAGATGGGCGAAGAGTTCGCCTTGGTCGCCGTCAATTCTGCCATTGAGTTCGTTGGAGAGAATAATATCGAACCGTCCACAATGCTGGCCGCTCTTGGCTCCGCGTTCTGGACTTACCTGATGTTTATTTCTTCGCCACGCGCGGCGTCGTCGAACATTGACAACGCCATGAAGTTCATGGCCAGCTCCGCTGAAGAAGCGCGGAGAAGGATCAAGGAAGCAGAGTGGGCCGAGAAGATGACCCACGGTCAAGAAGGCAACGCCTAAAGAACTCCCAGGCTTACGGCCCTATCAACAACACGCTTAGCTATCCGGTCGCGCTGAGTAATGAGCGGCTGGATAGCTTCGGCTTTTTCCACACTGCTCAACGCACCCTTCTCAATGCGCCTAATGTTTTGATTGATGTTGGCTATCTGGGTGCTGGCAGCATTGACGGCAGACCGCAATTGCAGGGGCAATCCTGCTTCTCCCCTAAGCTCTTGCAATCTATCGCGGTCGTTGCTTCTTACGGCGTCGTTTCTGGAGCGGACAAGCTGATCCGTCATTTCCTTAACGCGGTAGAAATCACCCACAAACCGAGAGGCGACTTGATCGTCGTTTCTATAGAAGCGGTTCGCGCCCGTAAGCCCAGCGATGACGGCAGGCATGCTAAGCGGATCGCCGAATGCACCAGCAGGCTTGGCTGGGATAAGGCCCATGCCAGCCAGCATGCTATCAAACCCAGCCAAGACAGCAGTGCCAATGCTCCCCGAGTATCCTTCCATCAGAGCTTGGATTCTGATGGGGCTAAGGCCTGCGTTCTCTCCAATCACTCTAGCCACAGAACTGGTACTGCGATTCACCCGCTCGCCAGGAAGCTTTCCAAGATCGCTAGCGTTCTCCAATGGCCTGCTGCGGAAGAAGTCGTAGTTCGTGGCAACGCTCAAGATTGGAACAATCGCTTGCGGGATGGGGTTGAAGAAGAACGTCGAAGTGCCGACGCTCGCCAACATACCAGCCAAGTCTCTGCCATCCCCCTTCACCGCAGCGTCCAGCAGGAAGACTGGAATGGTGCCAAAGGCATTGCCCACTTCAAACGCTCTTGGGAAAAGTATTCTATTGCCGCCCGGCAAATAAAGAATATCATACCCACGCTTCAGGTCGGGCGTTTCATTGTTCCAGCGGTCAGGTTCATCAGCCATGTTCTTGGCGGCAAGCGCAAGAGAAGCGCCCATAACCACAAGGCCACGCAAGAACATCTGCCTGGGGATCGTTTTCAGGACGCGCTCATCGCCCTTTTCATTCTCAACAAGGCGGTACATGCCCTGAATTTTGGCATTGAGGAACGGCACCAGCGGAACCAGCCAATTCACTGTTGACCCAACCCAACCGCCACCCATGCCACGGCGAGAGAACGGGGCTAGCAGATAGGCTTGGTATGCAGCCTCCTTGTCCGTCATGCCCTGCGCCTTCATGCGCTCATACAGCTTGATGCGCTCAGCCATTTCAGTGGCTTCGCTGATCTTCTGAAGCCCTCCCATGGCACGACGCATCATGCCGCCAGGGCCATAGCCAAGCCCCTGGATTTGGCGCTCTAGCGCCTTAGCTACGTCACGGTCACCCATGCCGTAGGTGTAGCCACCGAAGCCAGTCTGGGCAGCAATGGCCTTGTAAGAGGCGCTAGCCTGTAACGCCTGCTTCAAACCGCCAAAGGTGTTTGTGTAAAAAGGAAGCCCCTCTTGCACATACGCCATGGTCTTACCGCGCCAAAGGTTTGCCAGCATGAAGCTGGGCGCTGCGGTAATCATGTCGCGGAAAAAGCCTGCAACCTGAGACATGGTCTTGTAGATGCCGTTTGAGAACTCGCGCGGCGCTCCGGCCAATGTGGTATAGAGAACTGTGTCGTCAACTTCGAAGTTCTTGTCCTGACCATTCACTCTGTATGTGATGGTCTTGCCTGCTTCACGATCCTTAACTCCGCGACCCAGGCCCACCGCCTCCATGGTTTCCGCAGCCTGCTGCATGGCGACATTCTTCATGCCCGCCTTCATAATCACATCTGCGTTGCGGAGCATGTTCTCAAAGAGATCGCCCAGCGGGTTCACGCCGCCCTTGAGCTTCACATCAAAGGCGGTCTTCACATTGGTCAGGCTCTCGGAGAGCTTAGGACCAACGACAGAACCGGCATTGTTCTCATCCTTCGCATCCTCCTCAGCCTTCCGATAGAAGGGCGTGTAGAACATGCTGGCAAGCTGATCGGCTTTGCCTCTGCCCAACGTGCCGGTGTTGACCGCGAAGTCCAGCAGCGCCTTGTTGATGCGCTGGATGTCGGCGGCCATCTTTTTCCACTCGGGATGAGCAGCTTCAGCCTTGGAGATGATGGAGTTCACCTCCGCGTCAGTCAGGTTGAAGAAGCCTTTCTTGCCATTGCGGCGAAGGTCTTGCTCGCGAAGGGCAACAAGATAGCTCTGCGCCTCCTTCTTATCCTGAACATTGAGTCTGCCTTTGATCGCGTCGATCAGGCCGGGCACATCCTCACGGATGGAAACATTGCCCGTATTCGGATCATACGCGAGAGGGCCATGCTCCATATACATCTGGACGCGACCGCTGTTGTTGAGCGCTACCTCCATGGCCAAGCCTGCGCTCTTGAGCGAAAGACCTCTTTCCTTTGCCAGCCGGTCAAGCATCCAGAGCGGAGCCGCGCGGTTGATTGTGGTGCGGACCAACGCACTAGACAGCTTCTCGCCGGGCAACGCTCCGACAAAGCGGCGCATACCATCCGAGAAAACATTCGGCTTATCTAGCTCTTTGCCCGTAATTTTTTCGGCAGCACTCTGATAGGCTTGATCTTCAGACAATGGCGAGCGAGCGGAGAACTCTGGGCTTGTTGCTGCACCCCTTTTAAAATCGTTAAAGATCGACTTGATCTGGCGCGGGTCATAGACGGCAAGGTTCTTGACGCCATTCTCGGTGATGTAGAATCCGTCGAAGCCGTTGCCCCGAATATACTTCTGCACCATGGGGGCTTCGATTGCGCGCCAGCTTATGTCTGGATCAGCAAGCGTATTGCGCCAAGTGCCAAAGGCTTCTTCAAGAGCTTCCTGCCGCGTCATTTCACCAAGCATAACTGCCTGCTCAAGCGGATATCCTTGAGCATATGGAAGAATATCAGAGAAGTTAAGGCGACCAGAGTTCAATACATCGCGCAGGAATTGCGTAATCTCTTGCTGTCTCTTCCTGTCCGACGCGTTGAATGGGTTCTGAACAGAAAGAAATACTGGAAGAACGCGCTGCCCTTCAGTGGGAAGATTGCTCTTTGATTTGCTATTAGTGCCGTCAACGTAGTCGTCAGTGAAAGAAGGTTCTGGGCTAAAGAAGAACGGCCCTTCACGATCTTCAAGCGCGCCACTGCTTGCCCCGCCGAATGCGGCGAAGTTGCGTATGGTGCCGTGGTAATAACGTTTTGGCGAACCATCACGTTCACGCGCAACGCTCGCTTTCTTCTTGCCGCCTTCTTTCCACCCACCATTCCACCAGCCAGTGAACTCAGGAACGGAAAGGTTTGTTGCTCTGGCCGAAGCCTCTACTTGAGAAGGGGATAGTTCTTTGTCGGCCTGTGGGCTTTCAAACAATGGCAAACGAGCCGAAGCTTCTGTTATTTGTTCAGCCAATACAGAAGGAGCTTGCTCAACAATAAATTCTTTTGAAAGAAGATTTCCTGGAACCCAAATGATTCTTTCCACAGGAATGTCTTCAGATACAACTGAACCTCTCTTTGAGATTTCTTCATTGTAAGAGATTTGATCTTCTTGATCTGCTTTCAATGAGTAGCGAAGGTCGTCTCCATCAGTAATGTTTTCGTTTCCACTAAATATATTGTAGTATTCTGGGTTCTCCCTATCGCGAAGATAAGAATATTTACCAACCTTAACAAACCCGGTGCGCTCGTATTGCTTAACAGCCTTGTCTATTTGTTCGTCAGTTAAGACTTTTACTGGGCGGCCAACAAAAAGCCGAGCCTCCTTCGGATCAGATGACCATGAAAAAAGCGTACGGTTTGGATCAAATTCATCAGGCGTAAATGGTCTTTGCCCCCTATAAAGACGAACTGTATCGCCAAACTCGCGGCTAAGCGTATCTCTCACAGAAGAAAAAACCGAGAGAATTTCATCGGCAATATTTTTATCGCCAAGGCCATTGAAGGCGCGCTGAAGAGGTCCAGTCGGCCAGCCTGAATCTTGCCACCGATTTATAAAATCTTTTGCTTCAGGCGAAAGATTCTTCTCTGCTTGTTTTACGGCGGCAAAGACACGACCAAACTTTATGTCGTTAATGTTTTTCCGTGCTGAAGCTTCCGTTTCAGCGGATGGAAAATCTTGTCCGGTCGGCGTAGCACGATCATTGAAGCGGGCAGCATCACCCTTTGCCACACGACCAAGCACATCCTCAACGGTCTGGAAGCCATCCCCGCGCAGCTTGTTGCCCATGCGGTCAAAGAACTGGCGCATCGCATTCACGAAGCGAGTGAAGGCAGGCTTCATTCCCGACATAGGAACGCCGCGCTTGGACGCGTCCATGAGGGCACCAAAGGCGTAAGCCTGCGCCTCCCTGGCGGTCATCTTATTCTTAATGCTGCTAGTCAAAACATCCCAATAGCTCTTGTTGAGATTTGGGAAGCGCGCCTGCTCCAGCTTGCGACGGATTGTCGGATCGACATCAGATATCTTCATGTCGTCGCGGAAGCCTTGGCTCATAAGCTTCGCGAACTGCGGATCATACTTGCCGTAGTAATCCTGAAGAACATGGAATGCTTCATGCGCTGCCGTTTCGCGCAAGAAGGGGAGCTGGTTCTCGGCAAGTGAAAGCTGGATTAGGCCTAGTATGCCCGGCTGGTTGGGGCGGGTACGAAGACCTTGAACCTTTTGCCCAGCAACGCCGCCGCTCTTTTCAATTGTTTCGTCGGATGCCAGCAACTCACGGGCAAACAGAACCTGATGATCAGCAGTGGCGGGAAGGATTTGGGACATCACCTCCGCAGCCACGAACGCGGCATACACCTGTTCAGAGGTGAGTGTCCGGTCCTTGAGCGCATTAACCAGAGCATTGCGAAGCAGCCTGCCCTGCTTGCCCTTGGCTTTCAGCTTATCGAGGTAGATGGCGTTGATGCGGTTCTGTGCCGCAACGCGCCGCTCAGCGCGGGCATCACTCTCGGTGGGCTGAGCCTCTGGTTGCGCCTGTTCGCCACCCACCTCACGGGCAGAAGCTTCCGGCCCTTGGCGGTCCACCATTCTGCGAGGCTCAAGGGTTTGCCCCTCAGCATCAACGGCGCGTCCTGCCTTTTGGCCAGCAACATCTTCTGGACCAACTAGGGCAGAAGCAACCTCTTGCGTCATGCGTGCGCTTTCACGCACCGGCATCTGCACAAGCTGATCCATGGTCGTCTCGACCGGGACTTCTTGAGTGAAGTCTCCGACCTGACGGCGGACATAAGCTAGCACGTTGCCGAAGTTGTCGGAGGGGAGGATTTCCACCACCTCCTCGCCATTCAAAAGATACCGCTGATCAGTGATCTGAGGAGCGCCTGCGCGGGCATCATCCTGCTGGGCAGGGAGAGTGTCAGGACTGCCAGAGCCTGATGGGATTTCAATACCAGCAGCCTGACGCTGACGATCCATCCGCTCACGACGAGCTTGGGCAACATCAAACGCAGGACCAGCGTTCTCCAACATGTTCTGACGCGCGGTGTTCTCGCGCTCATAGGTCGGAATGGAGTTAGCAATCTGGCGACGGACAGCTTCACGCCCTGCGATAAGCTGATCAAGCTGGGCAATCTCAGCCTGCACTGCCTCAAGGGCTACGGCATCAACTATGGGCGCAGCTTCAATTGCTTTAAGGCGGCTCTCTGCGTTTTGACGAGCCACAACAAGCTGTTGAACTTGTTGCTCTGCCGCCGCAAGATCGCGCTGCAACTCCAGTTCGGAGATGGGCTTGCGCCCCATGCGCCGCTGTATCTCAGCCTCACGAAACGCCTCTTGGGTTTCAGGGCTGTTGGCCATCTCGCGCCGGATGTTGCCCTCTTCAACGCCTTGGCGAGAGGCGACGTTGCCTTGTTGATTCTCCCGAAGAATATCAAGGAACGTATTGACGCGGTCATTGTCGGTTTGCGCGTAAGCCATGCGAGATGCAATCTCGGGATTATCCCGGATCATATCTGGCAGGCTGCGCTCCATGAACCGCTCAAGCTGGGAACGAGAAAGGTTTCCGGCTGGCGTTTCGATGCTAGGCATCTCGCGCGGCAAGAGGTTTTGCCCAGCATCCACAGGTTCGCGGTTGGCAACGTAGTCGTTGACAGCCTGACGCAGTTCTGAAGGTAGGCTATCTTGATTAAGGCCAGTCGGAGGAGGGCCGCCACGCAGGGCAGCAAAGCCAGCTCCAGCGCCAGCACCAAGAGCAGCGCCGGTTGCGGCAGAAGACCCAACGCCCTGGCCCAGATCACGCTCAGCGTCAGCCCTACGCGCACCTACGTTCTGAGCGAAGCGGCCACCACCTTCTTCGATTGCTTCCTGACCGCCTTCGAAAATTGCCCCGCCAAGAATACGGCTGAGAGCTGCCTGCTGGGCGCGCTGGGCAAACGCCATGCGCTCGACGCCAGGAAGAAGAGTGGCTGACGCAGCGGACAGCGGAGCGGCAATGGCAGACGCCTCACGCGCTGCTTGGGTGGCGAGAGCAACGCGCGCCTCTTGATCCGTCATGGTGCGACGGAGTTCTTGATAAGCGGGGCTGCGCTCAATGACCTCTGAGGTCAGGGTCATAACATCTTGGTAGGTGGAGTTCGCTACCTCGCCGGTTTGAAGGCCGGTGCTGGTGCCAATCGCCGCGCCTGTTGCGCCACGCCGCGCCGCTTGCTCTGCCGCCTCTGCGCCAGCACGACGCGCAGCAACCTGCCCGACCGCACTGCCAACCCGACCAACGCCAAGAGACGCAGCGAGCTGCGGAATCTGCTCAACGGCCATAGAGCCAAAGAGATATGGGTCTGAGGCAAGACCGCTGACAGCCTCAACCGCCTGCGTTCCAAGGCCTTGGTTTTGAACAGCCTGGAGACGCCGCTCAAACTCTTCTTGCCGCTGACGAAGGCCGGGCGACATGATGTCCCGACCAACCTCTTGGACATATCGACCTGTCCTGGCGGCAGCGTTGTCGAAGTCGCCGGTGGCAAGTCCATAGATACCGCCAGCGGCGGTGCTTAAACCGCCGACACCAGACACCAAAGCGCCCGGTATATCGCGCAAGATGCTGGTCGGTTGACGCTGAGGTTCTGCCGCCTGGGCGGGCGCAGCAGGGCGCGCGTTCGGCAGGATGTCAAATTCAATGGCGCGAATGATGTCGCGCTGAGACATTCCTTCTGGGAACTGGACTTGTCCAACCCCAGGCACATCGACGATGCTCATGCTTAGCGTCCCGGAAGTTGATAGATAGCTGGCGCTCCATTCTCGCCAGGAACAATACTGCCACCAAGACCGCCCTGCATACGGGCGCGCAACGATCTCGACTCCCGCCCAAGTTGTTCCATTTCCGCTCTAAGTGCGGCGCGCTCAGGATCGGTAAGCGTCCCGCCAGGATCAGAAAGAAGCTGCCGGTTAACATTGATTTGATTGGTCAACGCGTTGATGCGAGTGGCAAGGCGATTCTCTTCCTCCCGCCCAACACGCAATCCTTCAAGACGCTCGGCACGGCTTCCAGCCTCGCCAGCGCGACGGTCTGCTCCAGCCTCAGACCTGAGAGACGCTCTTTCGCGAGCGGCCAGCTCATTGTTTGAGATCAGCATCTGGGTCTGACGCTGGTATTCGGACGCGCTGATCTGACCAGCCATGTAGCGGCGCTGGAGATCGGCCTGGGCGACCGCCATGTCAGTCTGAAGATCGGCGCGGCGGTCTTGACGAATCTGGCTGAGCTGCTGAGCATAGGTCTGAGCAGCAGGCGCAGCACCTTCACCAATTGCCCCAAGGAAGTTGGGATTGTTGGAGCCAGCAATGCGAAGACCAGCCTCAAGCAACGCCATGTTCTGCGCTTCTCTGCGGCGGTCGCCTTCGTTGGTGCGGGAATCCCGTATCCGGTCTAGCAGTTCCTGGGGGATACCAGGGAACATGCCGAGGTTTCTCTCCATGTTCTGTTGGAGAGTGGGCAAACCTTCAGGAGTGGCTGCGGCGGATGCCGCGCTGGGCGTCAGCGCCCTCAAGCCGCCAGCGGGAGGACTGCCCGCTGGAGCGCCTGGAGGACCGCCAGCGGGAGGTTCTGGCGGGAGCGGCAATGTTTCGGCGGGAGCGGCAGGATTGGCCGCAGCCGGTGGGGTTGGCGAAACCGCCGTCGCTCCTGGCGTGAATCTTGCTGGCGGCTGCCTTGGGTCGATAGCGCCCGCTTCGTAATTGAGTTCCGGGATTGGCACGGTGTTGTTGGGATCGCCGGCACTCTGAGCAATCAGAGGGGCGCGCTGGCCTGCCGTGATTTCGTCGAGGCGCGTGCGAAGAGCTGACTCAGAATACGGCGACCGAATGCCTCTCGGACCAGGGCCGAAGCGAAGGCTCTGAAGGTATTCAAGCACATCTTCGCGAGATAGTTCGCCAATCGGACGCGGAGACGATCCACCACCCGACATCCGAACCGCGCCGCCTTCACGCATCGCCTCGATGCCTTCGTCGGGATTTCTCTCAGCGGCCTGCACCTCATCCTCATACCCAGGCATCCGAAGGCTGCGGATACCTTCCTGGTCTGCGTAGGTGCGTTCGTCTTTAGTTAGGTCTTGGGCAACGGTCCCTTCAGGAGGCTGGGCCTGCTTTGTTCTCATCTCCTTCCGGCGACGCAGCTCTGACAGCACCAGATAAGACGGAGCCGTGCTGTCCGGGGACTGCATCAGACGAACAAGCTGTTGATCTGATGCGTTCTTGAGAGTGTCTTGGATGCTGAGGAGATTCATTTGCCTACCTTACACTCCACGCGCCGCACCAATGCCAGCGATGCTTAGACCGGCAATTGAGTTAAACGGGTTGGGGTTTGCGTAGTTGCTTGTTACTGTATTTGGCGTGACTGGAACGCCGCGAAGAATGTTGGACATATACGAGATTTTGTTTCTCTCGTCGTCGCGCTGATTGATGAAGTCTTGCTGAGCAAGATCATACCCACGCTGCTCCAAGTTTTGCTGAGCAGTGCCTTGGCCACTCAACGCTTGAGCCTGGGCAAGTCTTAGACCTTGAGCCTGAGCATTCAGTGAACCCATCTGAGCGCCAGCTTGCATGCCGAGATTTGCCCCAGCCAAACCATACTGAGCCGCCTGAAGGCGCTGCTGTTCCGTTGTGGTCTGCGCCCCAATCGAGGCTTGCCTGTCTGCGTTGAATTGCTGTTGGGCATTGGCAAATGCCTGCTGCCTTCCAGACGCATCAATGTCGTTCATGCGATTGGCTAGGCCACGCTGGGCAACGCCCTGCTGGATAGCGTCACGATAGCCGCCAAAAGCGCCAGCATTGATGGCTTGCGTTTCTCTAGCCGGCCTACCTTCGTTGTAGTCACGAAGAGCCGAGGCTTTCTGCCTTTCAATAACATTCTCCATGTAAGGAGACATGTATTGATTGGCTTGCTGCTGACCAAACGCATCTTGCTGGATAGCGTTTGATTGATAGTTGCCAGCATTAAATCCGGCGTTGCCAGCCTGCTGGGTCATGCCCATTCCAGCGTTAACGCCAGGAGTTCCTTGGTTCGCTACATCGCGGGTAATACCAAAGCCTTGATTGGTGTCTCCGGTAAATCCGGCAATTCTTTGCCCTTTGTAGGGCGTGTATTCTGTGTTGCTCGCCTCTTCGGCGCGGCCCATCATGCGCTCGAAGTATGGCCGTGCGTACTCGGGAAGGTTCGATGTGTTGGTTGTTGTGGATGTTGGCGCGCCACCGCCGCCGCTGCTACCGCCCATCTTACAAATCCTTCTCGAACATAACTAACCCGCGTTTAATTCCATAAGGTTCGAGCATCTTGATCCAACCTTCCCTACCACAGCCCTCAATCCCGCTGCATTGGTTATCTTCAGCCCAACGCAGGAGAACCTGAGTCATTTCGTTTCGCCAGGAGCGAAGCTCTTTGCCCCCGGTGAACAGAAGCGTGAGAAAGCGGCGCGATGGATACTCGCTGATTGCCGTAACTTCACATCCGATAATATCTTTTTCGTCAGTAAAAGCAATCCAAAGCTGCATGTCGCCTCTGCGAGTTGCAGAGTGGATGTCTTCAACCATGTATCTGCCGTTCGTCACCTTAACGGCAGGGGCAAGAAATCCTTCGACAGCCTCCCATACATCATTGATGTGGTTGGGAGGAACGAAGCTGATGTTCACAGAGTGATCTTTCCGCCAATGGACTTGGGCTGCGTTTCCTTGCCCGTCCTCTGTTTTCTGACGGCATTCATCATCTCATGCAAGCGGCGAACGCCGTGATCCGTAGAGCCATCGCCTAGGCCAGAAACCACATCGGCAGGCACCACGAACTCGCCGTCTGCCAGCCTCACCTTCTGACGCCCCTCAATGGTGCCGGGGATGAGATCATCCATCCCGCTGCCAGGACCAGTGGTGCGACCGCCAGCTATCCTGTCCCGCAGCATGCCTAGGGCATCAGCTCCGAACATGCCTTCAAACCGCGCCAGAGCCTCTTTGGGGCGAGGGTGTTCGTTGAGTAGGGCTGCCTTAGCCTCGTTAACGATGTTGGCTGTCATGCCCTGCTCGCCACGGAGAGAGGCAAGGCCGCCCTTGGCGAAGTTGTAGCTACGCTCAGGGCTAACCCCAGGGAGATATCCGGTCGGGTCTGGTGTCCAGCTAGGTTGCCTAGCCGGAAATCTTTCCGGGTATTTGCTGGGGTCGTAAGGAGCTTCCTTTGGCGCTCTTTGCTGGCCAGTCGGCGTGGCTCCGCTGCTATACAGCCCAGCGCCGGTAACCAGTGCGGAGATGGGGTTTTTCTGAATGTTGGTCCCGATCTGAGATAGAGTCGTCCCTGGATCGGATACTGCGTTGGAGATTCTGCCGCCGAGATTCGAGAAGCTTTGACCAACACCTGATGCAAGGTCGGTTGCGGGAGACGCGGCTGCTGCCGCCGCATCCGTTATGCCTGGAGCAAGAGAACCTGGAGCGCCAGTAAATAAGGCGGCGGTTGGAGCGCCAATAGACCCCGCCTCTTTAGCCATAGAAACGCCGGTTTGAGTCAAGTTATCCAAAGCGCCCTTGCCTAGCTCAGTCGTCCCTTGCCCAATAGCATCGCCGGCAGCGCCAGAAGCAGCCCC
>Ga0181356_1000523_pt1 | contig 16709 bp, 17 predicted proteins | sample Fa13VDMM110SN_FD_130104 | JGI IMG/M metagenome (GOLD analysis project Ga0181356, IMG submission 130104) | Freshwater viral communities from Lake Michigan, USA - Fa13.VD.MM110.S.N | ecosystem: Environmental > Aquatic > Freshwater > Lake | place: USA: Michigan | collected 2013-09-24 | reverse complement strand
AGGCATGCTTCTAACTTCATCGCAACTGAAGGTCGTGTTGGACCTGCTCAGTTCGCTGTAACAAACGGAGGTTTAGCTGCATCTCTTATGGATATCGCTGGTTATACTATTAACCCAACTAAATCTAAAGTCAATGGTTCTGGTCAACTTTATCCAGTTGGTCAAATTGGAGATATCCAGATTTATGTTGATCCTTATATGAAGTATAACGATAACAGAATCGTTCTTGGTAGAAAAAACAATCCTGATCAACCAGGTATCATTTTTGTACCATACTTAATGGCTCAGTCAATCAGCCTTATCTCTGAAGCAACATTCGCTCCAAGATTGTTACTTAGATCTAGATATGCAGTTGCTGAAGTTGGTTGGTACCCACAGAAGCAGTTCATGAACATCAATGTATTTGATCCAAGTGTTCTTCTTAACTAATAATTAGTTAATTTAATGAAAAAACCTCCCAAAATGGGAGGTTTTTTTTTGATATATAAAAAAAATAAAATAAAGTTATGCAAAGAGATGATGAACATTTAATTAAGGGTAATGTTAAATTATCAAAAGAAGATGAAAACGTTTTGAGGGAAAAATTTGTTTTGGACTACTGTAGAAAGAAAGGATGGGATAAGGAAAGTTTAAGTCCGACACAAATGTTAGAGATGGTTCAACAAGGTGGTTATAAAAATCCTGGAATGATTCTTTCCTAATGAACTTATTATAGTTATTGTAATATAATAGAAAAAAATAACTTTTAATGAATAATCTTTATAGACCAAAGTTTTCCTATATTATACCTTTTAGATTTAAACCAGACCGTGTTATACCACTTAGGAGGGTAATTGATTGGTTGTCTGGTTATCAGGGAATTGAAATAATTATAGTGGAACAAGATAAACATTCAAAAATTTCAAATTTAAATCTAAAAGCTAAACATATTTTCATTGAAAGTGAGGCACCATTTAATAAATCTTGGGCATATAATGTTGCTATAAAAAGGGCTAACTCACCTATTATTGTTTTTGGAGATTCAGACTTTTTAATGCATCCAAATGAATTGATTGAATCATTAAAAGAATTGGAAAGATATGATTGTGTGATACCAACATCAAATATCATTAAACTTAATCCACAAGAGTCGAATATCGATTTTGGTAATATTTTTCAGATAAAACGTCCTTCTATGAAAATGTCTATGACTGATGGTATATCAATATTCAAAAAGGAATCTATTCAGAAAATAGGTGGTTGGAACGAAGATTTTCTTGGATTAGGATATTCAAATAAGTTTCAAGATATGAAGATTACAAAAATGTTAAACTTCAAACAAATGGATTTTTATGGTTATCATCTACACCATTCTATAGAAAATGTAGACATGGGGTTGATGCAAAGAAATCAACAGATTTTGGATTACTATACAAATCCACAAGCTGATTTGAATTCACATATAAACCTAACTGTACCAAAGATTGGATTCTTAAATAAGTATCAGTTTTAGTTAGATTCTATTCTTAGTTTATTATATTTAATGAGGAGCCTATAAAGCTCCTCATATTCTTTATCGACATCTAAAATTTGTTTAGTATTCCACTTACTATTGTTAAAATACTCAACAATCATTCCATTTTTCAAATCTGATTTTTGTTTAGGTGAGTAATACCTTTTTTCTTCAATAAATGAAAAAGATAAACCATTGTATAAATACGTTTTATTATTTGAATCTGAGTTATATAAAGCAACGCTCATTGGTTTTTCATAACCATTACTTAATATTTTGGAAGATGATTTTTCTCCAACATATTTAATTATTACCGATTCTTGGTGGAATGAATCTAGTAAATAAATAGAGTCTTTTCTCAAGTCATCATTATTTGGAGATTTGGGTAAGGCTATAAAGGAATTCTCATAAACTCCATCATATAATCCTCTGACCGGAATTATTGTATAATCTTTTGAATAGAGGATACTACAAGCTCTTTCATATAAGCTTTTGTTTTCCTCTTCTGAATTTGACTCATTCTCTGGTGAGAATAGTATATAGGATATATTGGGATCTGATAAATTAAACATAGGCATATATATTATTTTCTTCTGACTTTTTAATTTCATCTAAAAACTCTAATTTGAGATTTTTATTAAATATTTCACCAACTATTCCCTTATATTTATTTGAACAGACAATACTATCGTGTATGGTTATGATATGTATATTTGGATTTATATCTGATATCTCCTTTACTATTTTATTGAAAATCAATTCTGATTCGAGATTTTGCAACTCATGTGATAATACTTTATAATCACCTTTTGATTTCTTATAAATTTTTATGAATTCATATATGGATGGGAAAAGATTCTTGAAAATCATATCTTTTTTATTTTTATAGTTCTTTCCAAAGAAAACCTTATAGACAGATTCTTTAATAAGTTTTTTATCTTTTATCGAACTGTTATCGATCATATATTGATAAAATTTTCCATTTATTGTTAGGAACTTAAATAGTTCAAACTCATTATGATCAACAATATCATTTCCATATTCTTGAATTATTTTAGTTAGGAATAGTGGTTGACTATTTTTAATATCAAACTCACATACTTCATCACCATCGATCATTAAACAATTTTTTCTGATGAATGATTTCAAAATAGTAAAATTGGTATGCATTCTACCATAGTGGTCAAAATGGTAAAATATATGTTTATCATTTATGCATTCAACACTATATTTGTTTCTATTGTAAATATCAGTATCTTGGACAGTTGATTCTAGGAAAAATATTGCCTTACTAAAATCTATATCTACATGGAAAAGATCATCAACTAATTTTTGTTTTATTTCTTGTTTTATTTTATTACTTTTTATTTCTTCCCTCTCTATTAAAGAAACAGCATTTTTATATTTTTTCAATAAAACTTTGTCGTCATTCTTATACCTCGTTATCTTACCATTTATAACACTTTCACTTAATTTATAAATTCTAGCATTTTTACCCTTTTGATGTTTTTTAACAAGAATAAGAATTTTTGATTCTACTAAATAATCTATGTAGTAGTTATAAATATAACCATATTTTTCTTTTAAAACAATAGATGATAGATTGAAGATATTATCCTTCTTGAAATAATACTTTAATAAAAGATTATGGGTAATATCTACTAAGTAGGAAACCTTTAGATTGTGTTGTTTATATTCAATCTTTTTATATAAAGATTCTTTTTTAAGGGATTCTGGTAAAAATTGTATACTAAATTTTTTATCCTTTAACTTACTCTTAAAGTCGAACTTTGGATTAGACTTAAACTCTACAACCTCTAACATAGAGAGATTATAATCGATTTTTAGGATTTGTTTTAGGATTATTTAGTTTCTAGGGGACTTACTTTTGCACCAAGTTTCCCCTTTTTCTTATCCTTTTGATCACCAGATCCTTTTTCAATCTCGGTATAAACATCTGGGTAAACTTGATCATCAGAATCTACATCATACTTAATATCAAAAAACTCACCAAAGTCAACCAAACCACTTCTAGTAAGTTCTATCTCACTTTTCTTATTGAAGTATTGGTCTATTTTAGTTTGAATCAAATCAACAAAGTGGTTAAATATTGTTATTGTTGAATCTGTGAAGATTCCAATTGGTTTTTTCCTTTTCTTATTAAAAGAACCTAATATAACTTTGAAACAATATTCTAATTTTCTATCTTCTGATATGTAATTCTTGGTTAATTTATTTGGAACTAACTCTGTATTTATTATGAATTTGTCTTTATCAAAGAATTCGGGAACTACAAAATCAAATTTGACTAAATCATCTTTTACTTCCGATAAGTAGATATTAAATAACTTACAAATTAAGAATAAATAAGCTTCATCTCTTTTATTGCCATTTATTTTGATCTGATTCATATCAATACTTTGGCAGAAATTCAAGAAGTTTATAAGAATCAAAGTGTAAATCTCAACAAACTCTGTTGAATTGCTTTCTGAAATCTTTGTATAAAGCGGATTTAGAATCTCGAATGATAGATTTTCACCTTCCACTCTGATTATTAACTTCTCAAGGTTATTCTGATAATCATCATCCATTAAGAATGACCCTTGAGTATTTGGATTTAAGATTTTATAAAAGAAATAAGCAAATGATTTTTCACCAAAAACAAATTCTAAATCTTGTTCACTTGTGTTTAAGAAATATTTAATAGCTTCTTTAGTTTCTTCACCTAATTTCCCCTTAAATACTACTGGTACGCAATCTGTTTCTAATAATCTAGAATATTCATCTAACTCTTCTATATTATAATCAAATTTATTACCTTTACAAATGGACGTTAAAACTAAATGGTTTTTTGGAATTCTATTATATTCTATATTTGCTGGTTGATTATCTGGAAAATATTCAAAACAAAACCACCATTTCCTATTCAAAAGACTTGTTACTCTATCAGGTAGATTGTCAAAAAAATGTATTGCGTGATTATAATAATTTTGCATTGCCATATCGATCAAATTAATTGGATCTGAAGAAAGTGATTTGGCCTTTATATTGAATCTGTTACCATCCCAATTTACATAAATTTTACTTCCTTGGATGTCTTCTAATACTATTAAATCACTATTTAATATTTTGTCTAAGAAAACACTATCCGTTATTTCACCTAAGTTCATCAGTTTTGACATATGTTTATTATAAAAAGTTAGTTTTTTGTTTTTTAAGTAACTTCTATTTTTACTATTTAATATATATTAAATATAAATAGGCTTATTGTTCAATGAAATTTATCAAATCTTTTTTAGAATCTAAGAAATCAGACAAACCAAAAATCAAAAAGCATGATATAGATGGATTTGTGGTTTATCAAGGTAAAGACGCTAATTCTAATGAACATATAACTTTAGAATTGGCAAATGAAGATGATATTTGGATGCACGCAAAGGGTGTTCCAGGTAGCCATGTTTTAATAAAGATTAAAGATAAAATACCAACAGAAACAACTATTAAAAGAGCAGCAATCATTGCAGCTAAAAACAGTAAATCTGAAGAAGACATGGTTAAGGTTGTTTATTGTAAGAAGAAATATGTGAAGAAAGAACCTGGTATGAATACTGGTCAAGTAAAAGTTGATTATATTAATGCTAATGAAATAATTGTTCCCAAAAATTAATATATAAATGGATGGCAAAGAATAAAAAAGACCAAAAGAATTCACAATCACCATTTATTAAGTTTAGTGATGATTTTTGGATCATGCTAGATAAAATAGCACAGATAGATAATTCTGAAATCGCTTGGTCTTTGTATGAATTAGATTCTAATCCTCTTGTTAAAAATATAATGAGGGTTAGTAAAGTAGATGTATCTAATAAAGAAGGTAGATTTTCTGTAACTATTTCTGGTAGTGTAGTTGATGTTAGAATAACAGCATTTATAAAGAATTATTTTGGTTCAGACTTCTCAGATGCTCAGATAGAAAAATTCGTTAAAGCTTATAACAGAATCATTGGTAGTTTAATTTCTGGTGAAGATGATGGTTCAGAAGAAATTGAACTTGAGAATTTCACATATGATCCAACTGATATAAAGGCTACATTTATTTCAATGGTAACTGAAACTTATCCACACGGGCATGAAGAAGAAGTACTTAAATACCTCCCATCATTTCTTAAAAAAGATAAATATGGTAACTACTACCATATAATTGGTAAATCAGATACTGCTTTTACTAGTCACTTAGATACTGCATCTAGGACAAAAAGTGAAGTTAATCTAAGAGAGTTTGAAAAAGATGGTCAGACATTTATAAAAACTGATGGTACTTCTATTTTAGGTGCCGATGATAAAGCTGGTGTTACAGTTTTACTTTATATGATTCATAATAATGTACCAGGTGTATATTGGTTCTTCATTGGTGAGGAAAGAGGTGGTATTGGATCAAGAGATGTTGCTAAGGATTTAAATAGCTATTCATTTATGAAAGATGTTAAAAAGGTAGTATCATTTGATAGAAGGAATTATTATTCAGTAATAACCTCTCAGATGGGGGTCTCCTGTTGTTCAAATGAGTTTGCCCAATCTTTGTGTGGTGAACTCAATAAAAGTGGTTTAAAACTAACTCTAGACCCAACTGGTGTCTTTACAGACTCTGCTAGTTTCATTGATTTAATACCTGAGTGTACTAATGTATCTGTGGGTTATTTTGATGAGCACAGACACACAGAATTACAAAACATATCTTATTTAAAGAAACTTTGTAAAGCAGCGGTTGCTTGTGATTGGGATAAACTTGTAGTTAAGAGGAAAATTGGTATAGATGAAGAAGTTTCTAAGAAATATGCTAGAATGGTAGGTGAAACTAGAAGACTAATGACTAATAATCAAATTAAGTTTTCAAGTGAAGATGGTAAATTAGTTTATAATATTGATATTATTAATGGAGAATTAAACCATTTTCACGATGACATGGTCAAGTTGGAAAGATTATTTGTTCAGCATAGGCAGCAACCTAGTGTCTCATTCAGTGAGAATACAATAAAAATTCAGTTTGATTAAAATGGAGTGGAATAAACATATCAAGAAGTTTGAGAAATATGATAATTATGATGATGATTTTGATTTCGACTTTGGTGCTGAATTATCTCCTAAAAATTATGGCAATAAAGAGGAGGAAGATGATGAGATGAAAGCTGCTTTTGAACACTTAGCTTCTACAATCAGACAAATGATTAGAAATGCTGGTATTGGAAACTACACAGTAACAGCACATGATAAGGATTTTGTTATGGAGTTTATTTTGGATCAGAATAGGAAGTTTAGTAGTTTTATGACTTTGATTGGACTTATGAAAAAAATTCACCAAGATATTCTTATTCAGTATGAACCAGCGGTAGATCTTTGGTATACAAAAGATAAGAGACCACTTTTAACTTTTGATTTTTATTATAAGGAAGGTGGGAAAGGAAATTTTAAATGGTCAGACGACATACCTTTCTAAACTTTTATTTTCTTTTTAATATATAACATACTCTAATGGGGGCGACTTGGAATAGATTCGCAATGTAAGTTTAGGGATGCAGGCATTGGGTGATATCGACCAATTAAATAAGGTATCAAAGCTGTAAATGGCAAAACAAACGAAGTAGCTAGCAATGAAGATTTAGTATTTGCGCTACAAAACAACATCCTCAAGACAAACGAGGTAGCTTCTGTAGCTTAATTGTTTTCAACAGTAATGGGTCTGTAAAACTCACGATGTTATCTGTCAGTTAGAATCGTAAAATCAAATTGAATATTTTGTCAGTTTAAGAAAAAATTGACTAAGCTTGTGAAAGAGTTTTTAGGTTTAGTTGAGGAAGACGTGGGTTCGAATCCCTCCGCCTCCACACAAAAGAAAAACCCACCAAATTTGGTGGGTTTTTTTATGACTTATATTTTCCTCCTCTGCGTTTTCTTTTACAATAATTTATCTGACTAAAACCCTTTGGATTTGAACAATTTATTTTCTTCTTGTATTTAACAGACCACCTGGATTTCATACCCTTTCTTGGTTTGTTATAACCTTCTGTAATGAAGTCTTCGTATGAGAGTATATTTTCCATAATTAATAGTTACAGTCATAACAAGGAACATTTCCATCCCCATCACAATTAACACAGCTGGTCCAACCATCACCATCACAGTCTGGGCAATCTCTTGAACCATTTCCTTGACAATCTGGACAAGTTTGTGTACCATCCCCCTCACAGTCCTCACAAGGATTTCCTTCTTTATCTACACCCTTACCATCACAGGTACCACACTCTACATTGCCGGTGGCATCACAATCAGGGCAATCTATACTACCTCTACTACAATCATCACAATCCGCCCTTCCCCTACCCTCACAATCACCACACTCTATAGTACCATCATCACCACAAGTATCACATCCTTGGTTAGAGTATCCACCACCAGTATCTTCTAATTGGTATTCACCATCACCAGAAGATAATATACCATTATATGGTGTATAGAACTTTAAAGTATCCAAATAAGGATAACCACCATATTCCTTTGCTTGTACTTTAACTTCTAAATACTTAGGTCTTACTTCAGATCCATCTGGAGCAATCATAGTTGGATCAGCTGTTGAATTTGTATATTTCTTTTTCAACATCCACCCTTGTTGAGTGATATATTGTTTGAAAAGTTCTAAATCAGAATCATCATGAGTATAAATCCTATCAACATAAGTAGTATCAGCTGGAGAACTAAGTTTCCAAACAAGTGCTCTACCTTTTATTTTATCTGTTTGGTCATCATCTTTTAATATAAGTAATTGACAAACATCAGGGTTATCTGTGTAAATTTGCAACCAGCTTCTTGGAGCTCTTGCCATACAAGAATTACTCAATTGGCCTTTATTTGTACCATATAAGTAGTTATCATACTGATACCAGTGGTGAATTGCAATTCCAGAAACTAATTCAAAGTTTCTGAAAGCATCATTGAACTTATCAAATTCTGATTTGTATTTATTAACAAATTGTTCAATCTCAGCATTTGAATAAGTGACATCACTAGATCTTAATAAGGCTTGCACTGATGCTCCAATTCTACCTGGTTGTCTATTTTTGGTAAATGGTAACTTTGATAAATCAACGAGTCTCAACCTATCTTTATTTACAACAGAAACACCACCAGGGAAAACAACTTTACAATAAACATTACCTGAGGGTGCTGTAGTTTCTGACTCAATCATACCTTCCTCATTTGACTGTGGGTGGTATGTTTGTGGACCTTCTGGTGTATATCCCAATGCAGCAAAAATTTCATTATTGGCTTCCCTATGTGTTAAAAATCCACTACCCGCATGAGTAACCTTTTTAGCTTCTGCACTTGAGAGTAGTTCTTTAGCCTTCCTATCAGTAATGAAAGTTATTTGATTTTTATTGTCTCCAATATCAATATAGTTATTAGCAACATCAAAATCATTACTTTCCATATCAAGTAATGATTTAGCAACTGGAGAATCTATTTTTGATAGTAATTTCTTGAACTTATCAGAAAATACTACAATAGATTCATTTAATAAAGATTCGAGTATAAATTCATTAAAGTTGTGAAATCTCATTTTAGTCTAATTCATTTTCTAACCAATCATGTACTTGTTGTACATTTTCTTTGGCTGCTGATATGTGGTCTTCTGCCCAATCGTGTCCTTCACTTAAAAGGCTATCAACTTCCAATTGGTTAAATTCCAATATTTTTTCTACCATTTTACAAATAGATTCAATATTTCCAAAGAACATATAGTTCTGATTTTCTGAATGTCCCATCTCTGGCATATCCATATTTTCACTAACTTCTTTATTTGATAAGAAATTAAAAACGTGGGAAATGTTTTCTTTAGCTACAGAGATATGATCTTCTGCCCAGTTATGGCCATCATTTAACATATCATTAACTTTAGTCTGATCCATTTCACATAATTCAGTACACATTCTGTGTATTGTTTCTAAGTTACCAAAAAACATATATGAAGTTTCTTGAGAATCACTTTCATATTCAACCTCATCATGGTGATCCATACTGTCACTAGTGACACAATCACAATCGTCACACCCACAACTGTCACAAACATCTTGGTCAGTATTACCCATAACAAAGTTCTCAAATGATTTTATTAACTTTTCATCAACAATTTTATACGTATGATTTGGTGATTTAACCTCATCATCTTCTAAAGCTTTGATTCTATCTTCAATTTGGGCTTTTGATAGATTCTTATCCATCTTATTTGTTATAGTATTCCAGTACATTTCTGCTTGTCCACTATGTGGAATAGATTCACGACTTATTTTATCATCGCGATTTTGTCTTTTGACTTTATCTAAGTCATCTTTTTCTTTTTTAATGTTATCTACAAAAGGAGCAAATCTTTGAACTTTACTATCTTTTGTGTTATAAAGTGGATCATTATTAGGTATCATACTATTAGAATAATTTATAGAGTTATATATTAAAACATTATTTTAATTTTTCATCGAGCATTTTAGCGATATTACTACCAATAGTAAAGTGGATATTTGTTAGAGTATCATTTTCTATAGTAGTGTATTCATCTAAGAATTTAAATTGAAAAACATAGGTGTCATGATCTTCATCCTTACCCATTTCTTTTTTTGAAATTGATAAGTTCATCTCATAGTTATCATTAACATTTATATCAAAATCAAATGTTATTTCTTCACAAGGAACAGTTTTGAACTTTGGGTCATACTCAACATCAAAAATACTATAATCTGTTATTTTAGACCTTTTCATATAATAATTTAAGAACATTGCTGGGGCTTCAATAAAATCTGAAAGGATTTGTATATCTTGTCCAAAATCATTAGAGCTAATTATATCATCAATTTTAGTTTTAAGGTCGATTGAATTCTTAAACTCTATTTTATTATAAACACAGTTTATATCATATAGATAAATAAACGAATTATCTATTACATTCTTTTTTTCCAAATCAGTTTTAAAGATAAATTTGGTGTGTATAATTAAAGTATCTTCTACTGATATACCATGGATTGAAATTACTAGTTTATAAAAATCTTCATTTTTTGAAAGTTCATATATAGTTTCCACTGAAGAGACTTTTCCTTCTTCATCTTGGAATATATCCTTGAATACTTGTTCTATTTCACTTATTCTTACCATAATTATTTATATTGTTTATCATATGATTTTCTTTTAAGATCCATAAATCTTTCAATATATCCATTCCTTCTTAATAATTTAAATACTAAATTTTCAACAGAAAACTCACCTTCTCTTTCCAATCCAGCTTGTCTACCATCTTTAATCTTTTTCCAAATTTTGTTCATCTTTTTTTCCAACTCATCATATGATTTGCCAGACTTAAATTTTTCTTCTAATTCATTTATTGATTTCATATAGATTTCAGATTTCTTCCTAATCAATTCTTCATCTGGCTCAAAGTTTTCCTTTGATGGTTTCTTAATCCATTCATCATTTTCTAATGAGTATATACCTGTTGAGTGGTGTTCTTGGTTTGTATCTTGACAATATATCTCAACATCATATCCTTTGATTTTTATATCATGTTGTAACTTCCAAGACTTTTCAACAGCATCTAAATATTTCCTAACTAAATCTACATCTTCATTAACATCACCAAAATCAAAAACTAGATGTAAATCAAAATCAGAATATTTACTCCAGTTAAAGTTTGCCAAAGAACCTGTGAAAATTATATCTTCCATTTCAACATTTCCTAAATCCAAACCATCAAAATAGTCTTTTGCTAATTGTAACAGTTCTTCTTTTATATCAGAATTCAATTCAAAATCTTCCCATACTTCCGGATTCAGTTCATCCTGTAATCTAAAAGATTTTATTGGTTCAAACTGTGCTTGTGTAAATTCTTCAAAATGTTTAAAAATCATACAATATTAGATTTAAGGTATATATTAAAACTATACTATTATTTTCCGTATAATTAAAAAAAGTAAATATAATATGATGCCAGGATTGAGTATTGATAATAATATATTTCCAGACAGAAAGGATTTGAAAAAAGTTGTTAAAGAAAATAATGCAATTTATGATGATATCGTAGAACAGGCAAAAAAGATAAACTTGGATAAAGTAGAGTATACTGGTGAAGATTTCGTACCAAGATCTGAAGTTAAACAAAAACAAAGAGTTTACTTTTGGATCAGAGTTTACTTGAAAGAAGAAATAGAAATGACTCCTGATACTGATGTTAATATAATATGGAATGAAACTGGTGAGAAGTTAACAACAAAGTTCATCTGTTATTCTAAAAAAGGTCTTGATAGAGACTTGGATGAACAAGTAACTAATTATAATCCAGAAGATGATAAAAAAGTCCTTTGTTTAATGATTGATGAAGATAGAATAAATATTAATAATGAAGATATTCCTTTTCTAAAAACCTTATTTAAAATCGGTAGATTTTATGAAAAACAAGTTTGGAGAAAAGTGGATATGAGTTTAATTGATGGTAATGGTAATGAACTTCCTTGGTTTGATATAGATTTTTAAAAATATGCTTGTAGATTTTCAATATTTAACCAATAGTAAAAAATTGGTTGTTAGTTATGTGGACAATAGTGGTGATATAAAACTCAAATATTATGAGTGGGATAATCCTATGAAATATATTACTTGCTCAGATGATGATTCTGATAGACATGATACCTTTAAATCTTGGGATGGTAAATCCGTTAAGTTTGAGCCAACATCCAATCCCGATAGATACACAGTTTATGAATTTTTAGATGCCTTACCAGAAAAGGAAAAGGATGAGATATTTGAGTATAATACACCAAAGATATACTTTGTGGATATTGAGACTGAAATCGTTGATGGATTTCCAGATGCCGAAACAGCACCTACAAAAGTTTTATCTATATCAATAGTCTATGAAGATAAAATAATTCTTCTTGGTTTAAGAGATATGCCAGAAGATATGCAGTTGAGAATAAAAGATAATACCAACAAGTATTTCAAAAAGTTCAATGCTGATTATAAGTTTAAATACATTAAGTATGAAGATGAATTTGATATGATGTATAACTTTTTCCACAAAATGATTCCAAAGATGCCAATGATTACTGGTTGGAACTTTGTGAACTATGACTGGCTTTACCTTGTTACAAGATCTCGTAAACTAAAGAAAGTAGTAAATGGTAAAGAATATACTATTGACCCAGCTGTTTCATCCTTAACAAAAAGATTGAATAAAGTCTGGATGACTAATTATGAAATGCCTGCTCATAGAATGATTTTTGACTATATGCAACTTTATGAGGTTTGTGATACTTCTATTAAAGTAAAAGAATCCTCATCGCTAGATTTTGTGTCTAGTAAGTTAGTTGGTGTTGAAAAGATCAAATACACTGGTTCTCTTCAAAAATTATATGAAGATGATTTCGAAACATTTATGTATTACAACGCAGTTGACTCTGTTCTAGTACAAAAGATTCACGAATCTAGAAACTATATTTCAATCATATATGCTATTTCATCTTTGGCTAGAATAAGAATTGTTGATGTTGTTTCTCAAATGAATAATGCTCTTGCATCACTAGCTATAACAGAAGGAGTTCTTAGGAATAGATTTAGGGAACAAGAAAATATAGTTCTTTTTAAAGGTGAGAAGAATACTGAGGAAAATGTTGGTATTGCTGGTGGTTGGGTTAAGGATCCAGTCCAAGGTATGAACCAATGGTGCGTAACCTATGATTTCGCTTCACTTTATCCAACAAGTCAGATTCAATGGTATATTGCACCAGAGAACTTTATAGGTGTTCAAGATCCAAAGAATCCAGAATACTGTGATAATGGTATGAAGATTGATAGGGAAAATAATGTTGTTTGTGTTAATGGTGTGGTATTTAGGAAAAGAAACTCACCAACAATTCAGATGTTGAAAGATGTTTACGCGGATAGAAAGAAGAATAAGAAGATTATGATGAATAAGAAGGAAGAACTTAAAAAAGTTATGGATGAAATTAAAGCTTTGGAAGCAGATCTTTAATGAACTCTTATACCTTCAAATTCTACCTCTGGTAACTCTGTTCTTACTGCTGTTACCACTTTCTTAACCCATTTTGGTTTATCATCATAGAACTTGGCTTTTTTGAAACCAGTGTCTCTTAGAAGTTGAACAATAGTTTTAGCTTTCCATTCAGCAACTCTATCTGTTCTATCATCTTTTGATGGATAACAAAATAAACCATGATTGGGTAATTCTAAACCAAACTTTTCTAATGATTCTTTTACTTTTTCTTCTAAGTCAACCATTCTTCCAGTTACAATTGCTTTGTTCTGAACTTTTTTATACATCTCAGAGAGTTCTTTTACTTTTGTGGGTAAAGATATATCTAAGAAATGATAAACATTTGGAGTGACCATATAAACCCTTAAACCTTTCCTAACCCAATTTCCTTTGGGTTCTATGGTTTGGTTTGGGTCTTCTATATAAATCCTACCATTTTCTATTCTAAGGTCTGATTTACTCCTATTAACAAAGTATAAAGATCTTTTTATTAGGTCACTAATATTTTGGTTTTCAGTAAGGTATTGAATAGCTAACTCTTCAAAACTTGGGCTATCCACTAGGGTATCGTCAAAATCAAAGATATACAATACATCATCTTCTTGGAAGTTTTCAAAGAGTTTTAAATATTTCATCCATGTATATATTCAAAAAACTAAATTGAATTACTCTATATAACCCCTATGTCTCTAAGAAACGATCTTAACAAATTCACGCCAAGACAAGAACAACAAGAAGCTCTTGACTTCATCATCAACACTAAAAAGGAAAAACCTGACACAAAGTTTTTCTTAATGGACTTACCCATGGGTGTTGGTAAATCACACATTTCTCTAATGATTACTGATTGGTATAGTAAGAAGATAGACCAAACTGCTAAGATTGATATTATAACTGCTGGTAAAATCCTACAAGACCAATATGATACTACTTATGAATCAATAAAAAACCTAAAAGGAAAAGAGAATTATTCTTGTAGTTCATACTCAACATCTTGTTCTCAAGGTAAGGAGTTCAATAGATTAAACAAAACAACTTGTGATTTCTGTCCTTATGATGATGCTAAGAATGGTTATATGGGTGGTAAAGTTAGTTTAACAAATTTCTACTTTTATCTAATCTATGCTATCTATAATAAGAAGATGATGGAACAAAGAGAATCAAGTGTTTTAATTGTTGATGAATGTCATGAACTTGATGATGTTGTTTCTGATTTTATTTCTATTAAGATTACGGAGACACTTGTAAAGAGATTAAAATTTACAAATGAGTATGAAATAATAAAAGCTTTATCTAAAGTTAAGAGTATTTCAGAGTATGTAAGTTTTCTAAGATACTTCCAAAACGAAATACTTGAAACTATGTCATCAATAGATGCTTCTATGATTGGTGGTAGAGATGTAACATCTGATAAGAGAGACCTTAAAATTGAAAAAATAACTGGTGTTGGTGGTAATAAGGATGTTAAAATGATGCAGATAATATCAGATTTAAAACAATACCAAATCAAGATTGAGGTTTTTCTAAAAGAATATGATGCAAATCCACATAACTGGGTATTGGAAAATTCTTACAATGAGAAAACTAAACAAAAAGAATTATCACTTGAACCCATTTGGGCAGCTGATTATTTGGATCAATATGTTTGGTCTAATTATGATTTGGTTATTCTAATGTCTGGTACTATTTTAGATAAAAACCTTTTCTCAGAATTGAATGGTTTAGATACTGATAAGACTGCTTACTATTCCACAAGTTCACCATTCCCATTGGAGAATAGAAAGATCTTCTATATGCCACTTGGCAAGATGTCTTATCAGAATAAAGAAGAAACTTTTAAGAATTATGTACCTTACATGCACAAAATCCTAAAAAAGTACGAAGGATTAAAAGGTCTTGTACATACCAATTCTTTTGAGCTATCAAGCTGGATTAAAAGAGATATAGAAGATCCAAGATTGATGTTTCATAGTTCTGTTGATAGAGATGATAAGTTGAGAGAACATATGGAAAGTAAAGATCCATTGGTTTTTGTAAGTCCTTCTGTTGGTACTGGTGTTTCATTTGACCATGAGAAGAGTAGATTTCAAGTGATTGCTAAAATACCTTATCCAAGTTTAGCTTCTCAAAAAAATAAGTTAAGACAAAAGAATAACCCTGAGTGGTATTCTTGGAAAACGGTTTGTTCGTTGATGCAGATGTGTGGTAGGTCAATTAGAAGTAAAACTGATTATGCTGATACTATTGTGTTAGATGGGTCATTTTCTGATATACTAAGATATAGTTCTAAGTTTATGCCATCTTGGTTTCAAGAATCTATAAAAAAGGTAGAAACAAAAAAGTCAACTATTTCTAGTTGACTTTTTGTCTTTATTTCTTACGTTTGGCAGCTATTGCTTTTCTCAAACCTTCTGGAAGTTTTTCTTGAGCTTTAGATAGTCCACCTTTTTTAGGAGACTCCTTTTCCTCTTTCTTATCTTCTTTTTTATCTTCTTTCTTTCCACCTTTTTTCTTATCAGCGTTTTCTTTAGCCGCTGTGATGATATCACCTCTTGTGATTTTATCTTTTGGTGGATACTTAGCAGCTAATTCTTTTTCCTTTTTGGTCATTTTATCAGCCTTTTTAGCTTCTTGAAAAGACATGATGTGTCCCATTCTGTGTCCAGATGGCATCATTTCATCCTCCTCTTCTTCTCCACCCATCATTTCATCCTCTTCTTCTCCACCCATCATTTCATCCTCCTCTTCAAAGTATGAAGGCATTCCTGAAGACATTGGGTCACCCATCATTTCTTCTTCCTCATCATAATCGTAATCATCGTCATTATCAAGACCATCATAACGAAGATTCACCTCATGTCTTGACATTTCACCGTTAGCACCTCTCTCATACCTACTTGGCATTGATTCACCACCTTCTTCCATATCATCTTCATAAGCCATTGGGCTACCACATTCACACTCAGCCATATTGCACTGACAATCTGCACACATGGTTTCCATATTTTGGTGTCCCATATCCATTTCTGTGAAATTTTCAAAAGTTCTAATAAATTTCATCTTGTTACTTATTTTTTATTATATATTTTATTTTAAAACCCAAAAAGTTAAAAATTTATATAATATATATGT